>Ga0207641_10000235_pt1 | contig 71452 bp, 69 predicted proteins | sample KBSSwiS62_FD_184306 | JGI IMG/M metagenome (GOLD analysis project Ga0207641, IMG submission 184306) | Switchgrass rhizosphere microbial communities from Kellogg Biological Station, Michigan, USA - KBS Switchgrass S6-2 (SPAdes) (version 2) | ecosystem: Host-associated > Plants > Roots >...
CGCAGGAAAACATCTGGCAATTCATGCGTGACAATTGGCTCTCGAACCGGGTGTTCGGTTCCTACGAAGAGATCGTCGATCACTGCACCTACGCCTGGAAGCAGCTCGTCGATCGGCCGTGGAAAATCATGTCCATCGGCCTCCGGGACTGGGCGCACGGGTTCTGATCAATGAATCTTGGTATAAGGGCTCGCTGAAGCCCAGAATTAGACCAATGGCTGCGCCACAATGAGGATAGACGAGCGCAAAATTGCGTTCGGCCTGGCCCAAAAAAAGAACGCCTTTCTGCAGAAGAGCCCAAAAATCTTGGGCTAGGGCGACGCGCATAAACTGCCTCGACGAACACGAAAGAAACGAATAGCTACCCGATATCACTGCTACCCGCCAACTGTGGACAACTAGAAAAAGTGACCGTCGCTCTGAACGTCCCTCCGCAAGAAATTTCCTGGTTTCATTCGTTTGCTCTCCAGGGTCATTTGCCGATTGAGGGCATTCGGCCCTTGCCTGTTTTGCGAGCTGAGGCAGATCTTATCTTGCCTACCGATCTGTCCAATCAGTCGGTCCTCGATGTCGGCGCTTGGGACGGATATTTTTCGTTCGAAGCCGAAAAAAGAGGTGCGCGCGATGTCCTAGCTACAGACCATTTTTGCTGGTCGGGCGAAGGCTGGGGCACGAAAGACGGATTCGATTACGTCCACGGCGTGCTGAACTCAGCCGTACGTACACATGACGTCGATGTCCCCAATCTTGATCCCAAGTTGCTTGGAAAATTCGATCTCGTTCTCCTGCTAGGCGTCCTCTATCATGTGAAGGATCCCTATCGTTGCCTGGAAGCTGCGGCCGCGATGTGTTTAGATCATATCGTCATAGAAACCGTCACAGCGATGGCGCATGAGCCGACCCCAGTCATGCGGCTATTCCGACCAAAGGAGCTAGCAGACGACCCCACCAACTTTTGGGCGCCGAACATCCCTGCGCTTGAAGTGATGCTGGGAAGCATGGGGTTCTCGCGGATCGAGGCAACACTATCTCCCGTTTCCGCCAAGCCGAAACGCGGCGTGCCGGATTTTGTCCAGAGGGCGCTGGGCGATGACGCCAGTCGTCGGATGATAATCCACGCTTGGCGATGAGTTGAGAAACTCCTACCCCACCGCGCGCACCGGCGCGGGCGCTGAAACTTTGGGCTGATCCGACCAAATACCGCGAGTGTCGTAGACAATCTTACCTAAGCGCTCTGGCAAAGGTACGGATTTGAAAATGTCGTGGTCAACGAGAACAATCAGGATATCGCAATTTTCCAGAGCGTCATCCAAATCGATCAGCGCAGCGCCGGTGCCGACAAAATCTGCCGGCACGTCAGTGATATGCGGCTCCACCAGCTTTACGCGGCGTCCATAGCGGCGCGCTAATTTGTTCGCGACTTTGATTGCCGGACTTTCGCGAAAATCGTCGATATTGGCTTTGAATGCGAGGCCTAGGCACGCAATGTCCGCTCCCGGCGCTTCGTCAATCACGTTGGAGGCATGTTCGACCACGTAGTCAGTCTTGGCGTCGTTGACCTCGCGGGCCGTCCGTATCATCTTCGCGTTTTCGGGATCGGAATGGACAATGAACCAAGGGTCCACTGCGATGCAATGACCGCCAACACCAGGCCCAGGCTGCAGAATGTTGACCCGGGGATGTCTGTTGGCAAGCCGAATAACCTCCCAAACGTCGATGCCCATTCCGTCGGCAATCACCGACAATTCGTTGGCAAAGGCTATGTTCACGTCTCTGAAGCTGTTCTCAATCAGCTTGACCATCTCGGCAGAGCGTGCATTTGTGGTGACACATTGCCCACGGACGAACTGACGGTAGAAGCTAAGTGCCTTGCGGGCGCAGCGTGGAGTTATACCTCCAATGCAACGATCATTGTCGATAAGCTCGACGAGGATGCGACCAGGAAGTACGCGCTCCGGACAATAAGCGATAGAGATGTCAGCGGTGCCCGGATGTGCGGCCCCCTCCCTCGGCATTTTTAGGTCCGGCCGAAGCTGAGCGATTAGATCACGCATTGCTTCCGTCGTACCAACCGGCGAAGTCGATTCAAGTATTACTGTGTCGCCGGCTTTCAAGACTGTAGAAACGGTGCGCGCGGCATCCAGCACATAGCTGATGTCCGGCGCATGATCTTCGGCAACGGGCGTGGGAACCGCAATGACGAACACATCGCTAGATTCAACAAGAGTAGACGCACGGAGGTATCCACGCGAGACGACGCCCTGTACTAAGCCGTCAAGGTCAATTTCTTCGATATGAACGCGGCCGCTGTTTACGGTGTCAACGACATGGGCATTATTATCGACACCAACGACGGTCACGCCAGAGCGCGCAATGAGCGCTGCAGTAGGCAGCCCAATATAGCCGAGGCCGATGACTGAAACCTTTTGGGAGATGTCGGCAGGCATTTGGCATCCTCGAAGCAAGGCCGGCGCGCAAATGGCCGGCGAACCACTGCTCCCTGCCAGAGAACGGTGAATATTTCGTAGCGTACGATCTGATTCAATCGGGACCCGAACGCATTACGCCGCTGCGCGGCTGGCATTATAAGAAATATGGGCTGCGGCAAGCATCGTTGACCGAAGTCCAGCACCTGCCTAACACCGAAAAACTACGCAGAAGGGATTATCGGATTATGTCGAAGCAAGCCGAACAATCCTACCTGAGGATGCTGGGAGAGGCTGGTAAGCAACATTCACTCCGGAAGCCGTTTTCAGACATCTATTGTGGCTTGAACCTTGCATCGATTGGATCCTTGATATCGCTGATGCCCGCCCCGCCAGGTAGAGTTCTCGACATGGGCTGCGGAGGTGGATGGACCAGCGTATTTTACGCCAAATATGGCTTCGACGTCGTGGGGCAAGATATATCTCAAGATATGATAGACCTTGCCAATGAGAATAAACGGCTGAATTGCCGAGAAGAAAAATTGTCTTTCGTGCGCGCTGATTACGAAGAATTGGATTATTCAGAAGTTTTCGATTGTGTGGTTTTTTTCGACAGTCTGCATCATGCAGATGATGAATTTTCAGCTATAAATTCAGCGTATAGGGCGCTGCGACCAGGGGGAGTGCTGATTACGCATGAGCCCGGGGAAGGACATTCCACATCAGTGCATTCAATAGAAGCAATGCGACTATATGGCGTAAACGAAAGGGATATGCCCCCGGAACTTATCATCAATCATGGCAAAGCGATCGGATTTGAGTCCGCAAGTGTTTATCCGATGCAGCAAGAAATATACACTATATTTTACCAAAAGCCCGCTCCAAAAATTTTGAGCAAGGCAGGATTTCGTCTATTAAAGCGCCTTTTCAGGCTAAAGTTCCGACAATCGAAAAAATCAAGCGGAATAGTTGTTATGCATAAGCCATCCTGAGAAAATTCTCAAAATAAAGATTTTAATTTTTTCCCACGGATGTTTTATCGATTATAATAATACATTCTCCTGAAATTCTAAATTTAAAAAAAAATTGGTAAGTTGCGACAGACAACTAAGGGGTTGCACAGCGTTAGTACTCGCGTGGTGACGAAGTCGCTTAATCGTCGCCAGTAATTTGGGTCCCTGAACTCTTCAGATTCGACCCATTTGCCCGTTCGAAAATTGCACTTAGCGTCTCCACATATCTCGGATCGTTTCGCGGCCCTTTGATTATAAACCACTGGCTCCATTCCACGCCAGGCCCGGCCGCCGTGTTAGCTATCGTGAAAAGTGGGAGGTCTTTCTCTCGCAAAAATTCGTCGACTTCCTGAACGACCAACGGCCACTCTGGGTGATAGTCGTCGCCAGCAAATATCCCAAATGGCTTTACCTTGGAAAACCAGTCCCGAAAAGTCTGGCCGCCTTCTTCGCCGGTATGGGCATAACCATCGACATACATGAAGTCGAAATACTCGTCTTCGAAAAGGTCAAGAATCTCGTCAAATCTTGCACGTATTAGATTATAACGGTCGCGGAATGCTGCCGTGTTACGCAATGCGGCCTTATATTGTGACACGTCATGCCCTCTATCCCCCGCATACATATCCACACCGTACAGAAACAGACTGCTGTTCCGCTTGAGAAGTCGTTTGGAAAACCCACCAAAGGCAACTCCCAACTCTATCCCAGTTGCAGAATCAGGGATGAGATCGCCGAAAACGTCCCGGCTAGGCATATCTGCAATGATGGATTGGATATTTCGGATTAATTCGGATTCGTAAGCTGCGTTAGAGGAATTGCTCTTGCGCTTACGACCGCTGAATAGCCCCACCATACACTCCCAAAAAACGGATATTGCAAACAAGGCTTGACGGTAGCTGATCTTGCGGCTCGCAACGACTACATATGCAGAAGCGAACCCCTCCAGCCGCTGATCGGTTGGCATGCAAAAAGCGCTTACCACGACACACTACTTAAAAGTTAGCGATAGCTTCCTCATCACAAACAATATTGAAAAGATTTTTCTTAGCCTGCGCAAATTCCTTCTGCGAAGTCTGTTCCACCCTCTCGCCATCAAAAGCATAATGCCGCATGAATGTTCTCATTACATGAGCGACCCCTTCTTCTCGCACCTCTCTAAGATCTTCTTCGTAATACGCCCCTTTGTTGTAAGAACCAGTTATGATTTCGAAAGAAGGAAAATAATCAACATGGTCATAGTTTCTCCACATCTCATCCGCCACTACGCGTAAGACTGATTTGCTGTAGGTAGTCGACACCAAGGCATGTCGATGTTCATATGTCGCGATTAATGGCACAGGCGAAACCGTTAGAATAATGCGACAGGCAGGGTTAATTCGCTTCAACTGGGCTATTACCTCGTGCATGTCCCGCCTGATGGAATCAACGTCAAAATTGACAAACTCATATTCTCGCGGATCCATAGCTCCCCCAGCAACTCCAGGCGCCAATGGAAATACTGCCCCGTCAAATCGCGATTGCCAACCTTCAGTCAATCCCAGAGTGAACACGAAAACATCCATGTCGCGCAGCATGTCACGTACAGCGTCCAAGTGGATGGCCCTTGCCGCAATCAAGGCTTCTTCATTTACAAAGCCATCAGGCTCGATTTGCGGACGGTAAGGATCCACGACACGCTCCGCCTTCCCCCGCCACACGGAGTCCCGCGGTTCGTAATTTCCTTCAGCACGCTCGATCAGTTGGAGCAGTTGGCGAACCGTATAAATATTGCCAAATCGCGCGCTAAAAGTGCCATAGTTGAGCGCTTTGGCCTCGGCCTCATCCATATGCGAGGGAGCGGATTCGGGGACAAAATAATGGAAACCACTTTGCTTCAGAGTGCGAGCAATATGCTGCGCAAAGCAACTGCCGGCCGTGGCCACCTTATCGCTCCGACCAATTTTGAATTTCGGGTTTACAACAGGATCAACAGCATCCGCATCTACGCCGGCCACAGAATTTTTCCAGAATTGCATTTTATCAACTGTAGCATATGGATTGCGTGGTGCTGCCGAAGCGGATTGACGATCGCTGGGGGCAAGCCTTTCACGAAAGTCCGCCAGAACAAAGGTCAGCGGCTCCAAACTGCTACGGTCAAACCCCTCATAGACTTCGAATGAATATCTCACGAAGTCACGCAGTTCCAAAGCGCCGTGAGGATCATTTACTTTAAATGCTAAGCTGCCCCGCAACCCCAATCGCACGCCAATCTCAGGATATATTGGCCATATCGGCTGCGCTTTGAGTGGATCGTCCAACAGTTCATGCTGACTCTCCGAAAAACAAAACATTCCAATACGGCGTAACAGTTCTCGGGCAATATCCTCCATCACCGCCAAAGTGGGATGGTTGTTCGAATACATGAATGCCTTGCCGCGACTCCAGTTTTCGAACCAAGCGTTGAGAGGCATTCCGCAAGCCTCACCCTCTGCCAAAAGTTGGCGACGCCCATCAATCCAACGGTCGAAATAACCGAGCCGGTTATAAACATCCGCGTTATAGTATTGCAATGTCTTTTCGAGACTAAATCCTTCAATATATCCAAATAAAGCAATCGCCGAGTTATAGATATAAAGTGGACCAATTACCGCTTCTTGTGTTCCATTTTGCTTGGTTCCGCGAGCGAAAGCCAAATCAGGGTGATATGCATCAAAAGCTATGTTTGGAAAAAACACAACCCTTTGAGATAAATCATCAGGTAAAACCGATCGCAAACTATGTTGAGAAAATGTATATGCGCTAGTCTCAATCACGGCTCGCATTTGCTCAGGATTGGCCATGATATCATGGATCATGTAAGTATCGATCTCGAAGCCATGATTAAGCGCAGCGATACACTTAGCCAAACTATCCTTTTGGCAATTTCCAATGATCGAAAGACGCATAAACTCTCCTATGACTTCGTCTTACCATCGAGCATGCGCTGCAGGCTCTGCTCGATATCGCTAATTTCCATCACGCCTCCGGTCAGCGATTTCAACTTGGTGGCGTCCCCCAATAACCTCCAAACCTCGTTTTTCCTTATTAGTGCCGGATCGATCTCTATCCTGATTTTATGCGACGTGAGGTTTGAAAAAACGTCAAGTAGCATCTGAAGCGAGACGGGGCGTCCCGAACATAGGTTGCAGACTTGCCCAATCGCTGCAGGATTAAACGTAAGACGTGCGATCAATTCACTAGCATCAGACACATCAATGTAATCACGAAATACGTCTAGATTTCCCAAATTTAAAACTTCTAATCGCCGTGAAAAAGCATCAGCCAATTTGGGCATTAGGAAATCATGAGATTGACCGATCCCTATAATATTAAACGGCCGTATGACCGTGTAATCAATCCTGTCTGCATAGTTGAACAGAATTCGTTCGGCGCAAAATTTGCTCATTCCATAATGATGAACTGGCTTAGGGCACAAATCTTCGTGCAGATAGTCCGTATCTTGATTTCCATACACACCAGCAGTACTAATGAATATATAACGGATTTTATTTTTACGCGACACGGCAGCTTTAACGATATTTTCTGCACCGACGGTATTTACAAAATAATACTCACCCGCTTCGGCAGCAGTTACACTTGAAATTGCCGCGCAATGTATAACTATTTCCGGATTTATTTTATCAAATACCTCATCAACCGAATTTTGGTTTTGAATATCACAATGCAGGATTGTGTCAGCGACCGGAGAGCGCAACGTCGTGCCATAAACCATATGCCCTTCTCGTTGCAGCCGCTCAACCAAATGCTTACCGAGAAAGCCTGTCGCGCCACTTACAAGTATGCGCGCCATCCTATCTCTTCCCTACCCTATGCCACGGAGCATGACTGCCAGGCTCAACACCGTTGCCCCCGACGAATTCATTGCCATAGGCTTTATAAAGCAAGTCAATCAGCATCTGCGTTGCCTCTCGCCAATTGCATGGTTTCCACTGTCGCTTAATACGCTCTTGCCAAGGAATGAGTTTCTCAGGCGCATTCACATATACTGCAATGCGCTCTGCCCAGCGCGAACAGTCGAGCGGGTTGATATACTCCACGAAATCAGCGCCACGCTCTCTGAGCGGGGGCGTGTCCGAAACAAGGCAGAATTTTCCGTAAGCCAAACTTTCTGGCAGCGGCAGGCTCCAACCCTCGTAGAAACTGGGGAGCAAAGTAAAAAGACAATTTCTGTACAAAACATCCAAATCTTCGTCATTCGGATTTACAGTAATTATCTTTCCCTTAATACGATCATCGGCTTCCAGGTTAGCCAAAAAATCGTCGTTATTCCATCCGCGCTTTCCAACGAAAACCATCTGTACCGGCCGTTCGAGCAAGCCTCGTTTTTGCATCAAAAGAAATGCACGATACAAAGTCTCATGGTTTTTACGTGGTTCGAGCGTTCCAACGGCCAATAGGAAATCAGATTTAATGCCGATTTTGACCAAAACTTTGGCATCTCTACCTTCTTCACGGGAAACGTTAGAATTGATATCAAACCCAAGCATAGCGGGATCACCAGGCGGTGACCGCCAGCCTCTGCGGTGCTGCAATTCGACGCCATCTTTAAAAGCTGTCTCACCGCCATAAACAAGATAGTCGAAATGATTGGAAACATAATCGCAGAACGGCTCATAACCCTCTACCGTCTCTGCTTTATGAATGTGTGGCCAATCAGACGGCGTAAAATCGTGCATGAAATGCGAAAGAAGCACCTTGGCGCCCGGGGCAATCAGCCGCTTGATCTTGTCGGTATACAGCAGGACAGGCTCTCCCTTGTCGTCATACGATCCAAAATCGATGCCGGCGCAGAAAATGACCGAGTTAGTTGGGAAATATTCTATATACGCCGGATGATCTTGCGGCCTGTCGACTGTTCGGAAAGGGCTTCGAAACGATGTCCCCGACTGTTCATGCCCATGCCAGAAGGCATGAAATCTATCGTACGCCTCACTGAGGTCGGCTCCATCATCCATCCAGCTAAGATACGATGGCTCAATCTCGAAAAAGCTTCCCTGGTCGTAAGCGAAGAAACGCGCGGTAGGCTCCAAGCTTCTAAGCATTTTCGCATACATAAGCTCGACGCGCGTAACGCCCGTGAGCGAATGATTCCAATTTAGATAACTTAACGAAAGATCCATCCATATCGTTGGATCTGGTTCGCTACGCACAAATTGGGCATCACTGTTACGACGATCTTCGCGAAGATCGAGGAGAAGATTAAACGCCATTTCTGCAGAATCGACCCAAGTGATCATGTGCCATTCTGCGGCAATTTTGTCCTCCTGACGCTTAAGGCTGTCGTCACCACTGGAATATTCAACAATCTTTTTCGCCCAAGCCGTAACATCGACCGGGTCGACATAATCCGCCATTTGCCCGCCGATTTCCCGCAAAGGCGGAGTATCTGCACACAAACAGAATTTTCCGTAGCTGAAGCTTTCCGGCAAGGTCAGGCTCCAGCCCTCGTAAAAACTTGGCAAAAGCGTGAACAAGCAATTGCGATAGAGCGCCGAAAGCTGCTGATCGGTTGGTGTTCGCCGCAAAACCCGATCTTTTACTCGCGGATCCCTGGCCAAAACATCACTCAGATTGCCGACCCGGTGGCCGTTCTGGCCGCAGATCACCAGCTGGGGTAATGGGGTCTGCAACTGCCCCTGCGCAAGTACATATGCACGATATAAAGTATCATAATTCTTGCGCGGTTCAACCGTGCCAACGGCCATCATAAACGGCCGTTGAATGCCGAGATTTTCTAGATGTTCGTCGTCGCCAATCTCGGTTTCAGTCTGAACAATATCAGATCCCCACCGGATGGCCCTGCCAGGTGGTGAGGGCCATCCTCTCGAGCCCTGCCACTCCTGCACATCTCTCTTCGTGTTTTCTCCACCGAAAAGTAGAAAATCACAATTATATGAAATCCACTTCAGATATTTTTCAAAATCCAATTGATCTTTTGCACCATAAAAATGCTTTGTTTCCGGACGAAGCATTATGATATCGTAGATCGTATATGCCAGAGACAAAGAAGGAATTAAGCTTTTCACAATAGAAAACAGCTGTTCCTTTTTGCTATCTTTCCAACCCATGGAAAAAATGAGGTCATTTTCGGCATAGGGATGGAAAAAATCATCAGTATCCGGAATATTTACATTAACCGAATGCGCTCTTCCTCCAGAACGACCAAAATAATCCATGTAGGCTTCTGCAACATTCTCCGCGTCTAGGAGCCAATCCAGAGCAGACGACTCAATTTCAGCGAGGCCATGATTTACTTGCATTGAGAACCGCAGAGCAGGACATATCTTCTTGAGGTTCCGAGCCATTTCGAGCTCTGCTCGAATAATTCCAACTACGCCACTCGTCCATTGAAGCGAGGTGGTTAGGTCGAACCAGAAATTGTTTATACCCCGCTGACCAAAAGGTTCACCTTCAAGAATGGTTTTTGACCAATCATTCACTGGCACGAGTTCGACCCGATAGGGCCGCGCATGAACCACCGCCTCCGATGTTGCTGAACCTATGGCCTCAGCCCTCGTCGCCAACGACGATTTTCTTTTTCCGATTTTGGGCAACCTCCATCGAGATTGCCAGCGCCTGCGCGCTGCAATCGCTACCGGCGAGTCATGAAAGCCCTTGCTTTGACTTTCAGGACTGTTGGCAAGGTCAACTACCATATTAAGCTTTGACCGCCCCCTTGCGAGGATGTCTAAATGATGCTGCAATCCTGCAGAATCAGCTTCGCGACCAAGTAATTCGCGATAGCAAACCTGAATAAACTTCGCCCCGTCTTGCACCAAAATATAATTCAGCGTGTTGTTACCAACATCATTCATCATAATAGTCCGCAAAATAATTACTAGAATTCACTTCAATTCCCTCATTTTATATAGGTGTTCTGATCATTGATAAAATTGAGGCAGAAACGGTATGCAAGCCGCTAACGCAGATGTATGAAAAGCTCGCAGGCATTTAGCAATTGATTTTCGTGGCAAGGCTAGTTGCTCCCTTGACATTCTCGCTGCTGGTCGGTCGCTGATTTGCTTTTAACCATTCTCACACGGAGAGGCTATGCACAATCTGGCGCTCGCCCCTCGCAGATTCTGGTGATACCATGGAGCCAAAGCGAATCCTGTTTTACCTCGAGCCGATAACGTATGCAAACAGTCCACTGCGCCTTGCCGGTTGGTGGAATTTTTTCTCGGCATTCGCGCGACAATCCAAGGGCTGTTTTATCAGCCAGATAGCGGCATCGCCTGCAATATGCGGATTAGAATCGGATGCATTTGCGCTTGCGCATCCGTTGAATCAGGCAAAGCTGCTAGAAAGTTCAGCCTTTCATCGAGCCGCATATAGCCAAGACCTATGCCGCGGGTTGGGCTACCGGAATCGACCGCTGCTAGACGCATTAAAGGCGATAAAAAAGTCCTTCGCGCCAGATATCGTCGTTTCGGCGACCGACAATAGATATCTGAAGAAAGTTTTTGGTCGGGGAAATGTGATGTTCATGGAGCTCGGCCCATTGCCGAGAACGGGCATGAAATGCTCGATATATGTGGACCCTTTTGGTCATCAAATAGGGAGTGCATTGGATTTGTTTGCCAAATCGAGATGGGAGCACCCCTCGCTTGGCGAATTTGGCGAAATATGGCGCGACAGATGGCTCGAGCCTATCCGTGAGGCCAGTGCGCAGTCAGGAATAGCGGCCTGGCTAGACACCGTTCCCAAGAGAAACAAGATAAGACTGGTGGCACTGCAACCATCAGACTGGATAACATATGAGGGAATTGGCGAAATGGCCGACCCCGTTAGCGTTCTGCGGAAGGTTGCGCACGAATCTGGTGAAGAATGGACAATCATTCCTCAGTGGCACCCCTCCGATGCACCACCAAGTGAAGCGCTAATGGAGGAACTGACGTTAGCTCATCCAAATATCCTCACCCCCAGCCCCCAGCACAGGGTCGCACAGTCAGAACTAATCATACCGCATGCCAACTCTATTGCTGCGGTATCCTCCAACGTATTAGCTACAGGCGCAATAATGGGAAAAGAGTTAAAAACAATTTATAACTCTAAATTCAAAAAATATGTATATGGTGAATCTAATAATCAATATCGACTCGATCTATTGGCATTCATTTCGAGTAAATACTGCCGACCTCTGGATAATTTTCTTAATTTCGAAGGAGAGTTTGCAACACATATTTCACGGTTATGGAGAAATCCGCGCTGGCTATTTGACGAGAGAGATTTAAATTCGGCCCATTTGCAGGCATTTTTGTGAAGAGCAACCATTGATTGAGCATCTTCAGGCCAACCCAACTCCTTTGACAGGTGGCGCCCAATGCCCCTGCGCATTAGAGCGGTTTCCACACGAACTGACTCGACGGGGATTCCCATTGCGGCTGCGTTGTGATTCAAACTTCCTGCTGGTGGCAGGAGGCCAGCATGGATGGCAAGAACGCTTTCACAGGATCTTCGGGACCGGGTTGTCGCAGCGATTGATAGCGGGCTGAGCTGCCGTGCGGCGGCGGCCCGCTTTGGGGTGAGCGTGTCGAGTGCAATCCGCTGGCGACGGCTTGCGTTGGAACAAGGCCGGGCCGTGGCCAAGCCGCGCGGTGGCGACCGTCACTCGGGTAAGATCGAGGCCCACGGCAGCTTCATCCGGGAGCTGATCGCCGCGCAGGGAGACATGACCCTGGTCGAGGTTCAGGCCCGGCTGATCGAGCGCGGCGCCCCGGTCGGGATCGGGACAGTGCATCGCTTCTTCGCGCGTCATGGGATCACACGCAAAAAAAGACCGGGCACGCGATCGAGCAGGACCGTCCCGACGTCCTGAGGCAACGCCGGCATTGGTTCGACGGCCAGATCGATCTCGAACCCGAACGCCTCGTCTTCATCGACGAGACCTGGACCGCCACGAACATGACCCGCAGTCACGGCCGCTGCCGGAAAGGCGAACGGCTGCGGATGGGCTTCCCGCACGGCCACCGCAAGACCACCACGCTCGTCGCTGGCCTGCGCATGACCGGCATGGTTGCGCCGATGGTGCTCGACGGACCGATCAACGGCGACTGGTTCGAGGCCTATGTCGCGCAGGTGCTGGTGCCTGAACTGCGACCCGGCGACGTGGTCATCATGGACAACCTCTCAAGCCACAAGCGGTCGGCAGTGAAGGAGAGGATCGAAGCGGCCGGTGCAACCCTGCGCTTCCTCCCGCCGTACAGCCCGGACTTCAATCCGATCGAAAAGGCCTTCTCCCGCCTCAAGGCCATGCTCCGCAAGGCGGGCGAGCGAACCGTCAGCGGGTTGTGGGACCTCATCGGCAGGCTCGTCGACATCTTCCAGCCCAATGAATGCGTCAACTACTTCAAATCGTGCGGCTATGAGCCAGAATGAACGGAAAACGCTCTAGTGACCACGACGCCGGACTCTCGATTTTTGACTCGAATGACGCTGCTGGACAATTGCTGAGCAAACCCATGTCACATTCACCAGAGCGAGATCTGGTGGGCATTATTGCATGCTCAGCATCTGACGGTCAGCGATCGAGGCATAGTGGCACCTCCGCAACGCTGGACAGCCATTCTCATTGGAGATAGGACACCGACCGTTAACTATGCGAAGCCGGATTGGTCTCGGCGCTTTGAGAGTGGTAAATATGGATAGCCCGCGTTTGGGGTCTGAAGTGGAGGTCGATTATCGACGTGCGCAGCAAGAAGGGGATAGCGTTCGCTCAGTTTGGAAATCCCTCACTAGCAAGATCAAAAATATCGGCCTTCTTTTCTGGCTTGTCGTGGTTTTCCCGACTGCCATAGCTCTATTTTATTTCGGGCTGTTTGCATCCGATGTGTATCTATCGGAGTCGCGATTCGTAGTGCGCAGTCCGGACAAGCCCGCCACGACAGGTTTAGGCATGCTCCTCAAATCTACGGGGTTTGGCAACGGCGGCGACGAAATCCTCGTAGCGCAGGATTTTGTTATCTCGAGAGATGCATTGAAGGCATTGAACCGCAACGGCGTGTATGCCCGGGCATATGCTAACGCCAACATCTCAATATTCGACAGATTCCAGGCTTTTGGCTCTGGGGGCACTTTTGAGGACCTGTATAAATACTATCAAAATAAGGTAAAAATTGATCACGATACCACGTCATCAATCACTACCTTAACCGTGCGTGCTTACACACCGAACGATGCACAGCGCTTCAACGAGCAACTTCTTGAAATGGCGGAGGCAACGGTAAACAAACTAAACACCCGTGGGCGTCAGGACCTAATTCGGTTTGCCGAGGCTGAGGTTGCGGAAGCCAAAAAGACGGCTCGTGATGCGGCTCTTTCTCTTTCAGCATATCGAAACCGGGAGGGCGTTCTCGATCCAGAGAAGCAGGCCAGCGTTCAACTGCAAATGATTTCGAAGCTTCAGGACGAGCTAATCGCAAGCCGGACCCATCTCGCTGAGCTACAGCATTTCACACCGCAAAATCCGCAGATTGAGGTTCTACAGACCCGGATAAACGAGACTTCGCACGAGATAGATATGCAGTTGGGCAAAGTCGCGGGTAATTCCACTTCTTTGTCTTCGTCTGCTGCGGGGTATCAACGGCTGGCGCTGGAAAGCCAGTTTGCTGACAGGCAACTTGCCGCAGCTATGGCTTCCCTTGAGGAGGCGACGAACGAAGCCCGTCGGAAGCAGGCCTACGTAGAAAGAATCGTTCAACCCAATATTCCTGATAAAGCTTTGGAACCCCGCAGATGGCGTGGCATATTTGCTACATTTGCGCTTGGGTTGGTGGCTTGGGGCATTCTGTCCATGCTACTTACAGGCGTGAGAGAGCATCGCGACTAAAATGGCTTTAGATAAAGATGGCGTCTGGACATTGCGTCGCTCTTGGGCAGTCCAACGCCGGGTCATAGTTGCGCTTTTTTTGCGTGAAGTACTGACGCGCTATGGGCGCCATAACATAGGCTTTCTTTGGCTTTTCATCGAACCAATGATGTTTACATTGGGGATAACGGCACTTTGGACGGCAACAAAAGCGGTCCATGGTTCAAACTTGCCTATCGCGGCGTTCGCACTCACGGGCTACAGCAGCGTTCTTCTCTGGCGCAACATGCCCTCGCGCTGCATAATGGCAATAACGCCAAATTTGTCCTTGATGTATCATCGACAGGTTAAAGTAATTGATATTTATATTGCGCGATTACTTCTTGAATGCGGGGGCGCAACAGTATCATTTGTGGTTTTGTCGGTACTTTTTATATCAGTAAATTTAATTGATCCGCCGGAGGATATTCTTAAAGTAATGCTCGGGTGGCTTATGCTGGCTTGGTTTGGAATGTCTTTGGCGATTTTATTAGGCGCGCTTTCCGAACAGTATGAGATAGTCGATAAATTCTGGCACCCCACTGCATACTTGCTGTTCCCGTTGTCTGGCGCGGGGTTCATGCTGGATTCATTGCCGAAATTCGCACAAGATATACTTTATTACGTACCCATGGTACATGGTGTCGAGTATGTCCGTGAAGGGTATTTCGGCTCTCAAGTTCGCGCCCACTATGATCTAGGGTATATGGCAATGTTCTCCTTGGGGCTAAGCGCACTTGCTTTGGCCCAAACGCGCAAGATCGGTCGATTGGTCATACCAGAATGATCAGGCTCGAGCATGTAACCAAACATTATAACACCCGCAGCGGCAGAAAGGTGGTCCTTGAGGACATTAATCTGGATGTCGCGCCGGGAGAGCGTGTCGGAATACTAGGTCGTAATGGCGCAGGAAAATCTACGCTAATTCGCTTAATTAGCGGTGCCGAACAACCAACTCGCGGCGTCGTAACCCGAAATATGAGTGTATCCTGGCCGCTCGCGTTCGGTGGCGCATTTCAGAATACCTTGACCGGTTTGGATAACCTACGGTTCATTTGCCGCATTTATAACGTAAACCCCGAATCTCGCATTCCTTTCGTCAAGGAATTTTCCGAGTTGGGAGCCTATCTTCGAGAGCCCGTTAGGGCTTATTCTTCGGGTATGCGTGCACGCTTGGCGTTTGCGATATCAATGGTCGTGGAGTTTGACTGCTTTCTTATTGATGAAATCATTGCGGTTGGTGATGCCCGATTTCATGCTAAATGCAGCGTTGAACTATTTGAAAAACGCGCTAACCGAGCAATGATCATAGTTTCTCACGACTTCCATTATATTCGCGCTCATTGTCACCGCACGGCAGTTCTTGACAAAGGGCGGTTATTTACCTTCAGCGACATGGAAGAGGCTTTTGACTTCTATCACCGGCAAAATGCGTGATGATTACGTCCAATTCTATAACCCGATGGTTCGGATTCTTCAAAGAAAAATACTTGCCGGCCAAATCCTTGCAGAGGCGGTTGTTAATCGACGTCTCTGTCATTGCACGCCATGATGCGCAAACTGGTATTCAGAGAGTTGTTCGGGCATTAAGCGAACAATTACTGATTGAAGGATTACCCGATTATGAGGTCAGATTTATAGGAGCCGTTGGGAAGCGACCATATCGTTTTCTAGATCAAGATTTTCCTTATCCAAAATCTAAAGCCGGAAGAAAAGGCGGCATTGTTTCACCCCGGTCTGGCGACATTTTCTTAGGACTAGATCTTGCCAGCCGCATTTTACCTCTACAATCTCGTAGAATTCAAACTTGGCGAAATCGCGGAGTTCATATAGCATGCGTTATATATGACCTTTTGCCTATCAGGCATCCGCAATGGTTTAATAGCGGTCATGCTGCTGCATTTGAACGTTGGCTCCTTTTCATAAAGGATCATTGCGATCACGCAATCTGCATATCGCGCACTGTTCAATCTGAACTTGTCGATTGGATGGCGGTCCACGCTCCAGACCGATTATCCGAAATGAAAATCGCCACCATCAAGCTCGGTGGTGATTTTTCATCGAAAGTGTCAAGTCAAGCTTCTCAAAGTGCGGATAACATTGTCCGCGCTCACCTGAAAGGTGATGAATTCATACTAATAGTTGGCACTATCGAGCCAAGAAAAGGCCACTCCTATTTACTTGATGCGTTTGATCATATGAGCACCGGGTCGTATCGCGCTTTTCCTTCTTTGGTAATTGTGGGACGGCCTGGTTGGAAGACCGAAAATTTGCAGGATCGCATTCGTGATCACGCGCTGTTGGGAAAGAAACTTTTCTGGTTTGACGATGCTGATGATGCTTTGGTGGAAGCGCTTTACCGATCCTGCTCTGGCGTTATATTGCCCTCGTTGGCCGAAGGCTTCGGGCTGCCCTTAGCTGAGGCACTTGCATACGGCAAACCTGTGCTAGCGCGAGATATTCCGGTGTTTCGTGAGCATGACAAAGCGATTTCGCTGTTTCACGATGATCATGCGCAAGCGCTCGGGGATAAAATCATTGATTGGCTTTTATCCAATCATCATCGGCCATCAAACGGCACAACCCTAACCACTTGGGAGCAGTCGCGGCGCATGCTAGCCGCTGAACTTCTAAACCATGCGTAATTCGAGGTAAAACATGAAAACGGCCCTCATCACAGGAATATCTGGTCAAGACGGCGCATATTTGTCGCAAATTCTTCTCGAAAAGGGTTACAAAGTTTATGGAACTTTTCGGCGAACAAGCTCGGTAAATTTTTGGCGTATTGAAGAACTTGGAATTGAAAGCAACGAAAATTTCCATCTTCTTGAGCTAGATCTCACTGATCTTGGAAGTTGTATTAGATTACTGAATCAGTGCGAACCTGATGAAGTTTACAATCTAGCGGCACAAAGCTTTGTCGGCGTCAGCTTTGACCAACCCGTCACCACAAGCAAAATTACCGGTTTGGGTGCTTTGAACATACTCGAAGCCATTCGTCTTACGAATACCGACATTCGCTTTTATCAAGCCAGCACATCTGAAATGTTTGGTAAAGTGCAAGCCGTTCCACAAACTGAAAAAACTGCATTTTATCCGCGGAGTCCTTATGGAATTGCGAAGCTTTTCGCTCATTGGATGACGGTTAATTATCGCGAAAGTTATGGAATTTTTGCCACGAGTGGAATTTTATTTAATCATGAAAGCCCTTTACGAGGCCGAGAATTTGTTACTCGAAAAATTACCGATTCTGTTGCAAAAATCAAACTGGGCTTACTTGACGCAATGGAGCTTGGGAATCTCGATGCGACTAGGGACTGGGGCTACGCGAAAGAGTATGTAGAAGGAATGTGGCTTATGCTGCAAGCAAGCCAACCAGATACCTATGTACTGGCGACAAATCGGACGAAAACCGTTCGCGATTTCGTTCGCTTGGCTTTTGAATCTGTTGGCATCATGATCGATTTTCGGGGTCACGGCACGGACGCAATTGCCATAGATACGGCGTCAGGCAATACTGTCCTTCGCATCAATCCAAAATTTCATCGACCTGCTGAAGTTGATTTGTTGATCGGTGACGCAACGAAAGCGAAGGAAGAGCTGGGCTGGGAATCGACTACCATGCTTGAAGATTTATGCTCGATGATGGTTAATGCTGATCTGGATAGGAATACTAGGCGCTCGTCATTTTAATTATATTTTCTGTTGAACTTCATTGATTGACTTAGATAAATTGGCACTCATATGAAGATTGATCTTGGCGTAGAGGCGCTGTCATCCCAGCTTACAGGTATTGGACGCTACACCCTCGAATTATTTCGGGGTTTGAAATTGTGTGCAGATGTCAAGCATCTTCGCGGATATATTGGTGAGATTCATATCGAAGATCCTGAAGCTTTGCTTGAATCCTCTTTCAGAATGCCAAGCAGAAAAGCATTACGGGCACAGAAAATCAAAAGAAGAATGGAACGATATTTTGGTGGTTCAAGACTTTTTCACGGACCAAACTTTATGCTTCCTGACCGAGTGGAGCAAGGTATCATCACAGTGCATGATCTTTCCGTGTTCAAATATCCGGAAGCGCACCCTGCCGAGCGGATAGAGCACTTCGAAAGTGCATTTCAGCGCTCGGTCGAGAGGGCATCCCACATCATCACCGATACCGAATACGGTCGGAAGGAGTTTCTGGAATTTACTGGAATGCGGGAGGATCGCGTAACTGCGATACATTTGGGGGTAAGTTCCGCCTATTGTCCCGAGCGAGCAGGAGATGGATCCATCGATTATGGAAGCTATGGCATTGAGCGTGGTAAGTATATCCTTGTAGTGGCTACAATTGAACCTCGAAAAAGAATTGAGACCGCGCTTTTAGCCTACAAAGCGCTACCGGAAGCTTACAAGGCACGTTTCCCGCTTGTTATAGCAGGTGCTTCGGGTTGGAAAAATGATTTGCTTCATGATATGATGCAGTCTGAGGAAGCCAAGGGGCGGATACGCTTTCTGGGCTTTGTCACAGAAGATCATCTTCCCGCATTATTTGCTGGAGCAACGCTTTTTCTCTTCCCTTCAGTGTATGAAGGATTCGGCTTGCCGCCCATTGAAGCTATGGCGAGCGGTGTACCAACGATAGCCTCTAATCGCTCCTGCCTGCCGGAGGTTACAGCCGGAGCAGCGATGCTGATTGATCCCGACGACATCGAGGGATGGGCTCAAGGCATAATGGTTGGCGTCGACGACGAAACTTGGCGTGTCGATGCTATCACGAGAGGATTTCAGGTTGTTTCGAACTATAGGTGGGAACACACTGTCAGAAAAACCGTGGAAACCTATTATAATGCTTGGAATCTTGCCTGACAGGATCCCGATGCATGCTTTCCACTAGGCAACGGTGCTATGCTAGTACAAAACGCCGGGCGTTTATGGAGATGGTGCGCTCTGTCAATCATAGCCTCCTTGATATATTGGCTATCGTGGGTTGCTGTAATCGTCGCTAGTATGTTTTTACCGTTTTAGAAGGTTACGTTGATGACCAGGCTACGCCAGATTGTTACCCTAGCAATCCCACTTTCTCTGGCTCCTATCCTTACCGGATGCGCCAATATAATAAGCTCGACCGGACCATCGCGTGGAGCCGTCATGGCCGCAGAAAATGGTCCAAACCTCTCAGGGATCCGCATTGTCGAATTGGACAGCAGCGTCGTTCAGCGAATCTCTCAATCCCAGAAGAAGAGCGCGTTTTCTCAGTCTCTTGGCGATGGAATTAGACGGGGGACCGTTATCGGTATTGGGGATGTGCTGGACATAACAATTTGGGAGGCACCACCGGCCTCGCTGTTTGGTAGCGTTGGCAATACATCTGGAATTGGCGCTTCTGACCCCGTGTCAAAAGCGACAAGTTTGCCGCAACAGCGGGTAGGAGAGGAAGGTTTTGTTTTTGTCCCCTTTGCCGGGTCTATTCCAGCAATAGGTCGTAGCACTACGGATATTCAGACGGAAATTGTGAGGCGCCTTCGTGGTAAAGCGCATCAACCTCAAGCGATTGTGCGCATCGCTCAGAACGCTACCACGTCAGTCACTGTAGTAGGTGAGGTTGGCGGTAGTCAGCGGATGCCATTGAGCGACCGGGGTGAGAGACTTCTTGATGCACTAGCGGCAGCGGGTGGGACGCGGCAGCCAGTCAATAAAATAACTATCCAAATTACACGTGGAGACCGCGTCCGTTCAATGCCGCTCGATCAAATAATCGCCGATCCGAGCCAGAATATCGTTCTTCAATCAGACGATGTTATTACCGCACTATATCAACCATATAGCTTTACGGCACTGGGTGCCACTGGTCGCAATGAGGAACTGCCTTTGGAGGCTTCGGGCATCACATTGGCTCAGGCTCTTGGGCGAATGGGTGGAGTCCAAGACCAAAGGGCAGATCCAAAGGGCGTTTTCATCTTTCGCTTCGAAGAACCTGCTGCATTGGGAATTACCAATATCAATGGCGCCATCACGAACTCTGAGGGCAAGGTCCCCGTCATATATCGGGTTAATCTAAAGAATCCGGAGACGTTTTTTGTTGCGCAGAGTTTTCCTATGCATAACAAAGATGTGGTTTACAGTTCTAACGCACCCCTTGCAGATTTCCAGAAATTTTTAGGAATAGTGTCCTCGATCGTCTTACCGATCGCGTCTGCACAAACCGTCGTCCAAAAATAGAGCAGGCACAAACCATGGCCGCCGCGGCCGAACTCTTAATTGACGTAAGCCGACTTTTATGGCGGCTATCCCGCGGCCGGTTGCCTACTGGAATAGACCGGGTTTGCTTAGCTTATGTTGCTCACTACAGACGTCGAGCCCAAGCGGTTGTCCAATGGGGAAACGCTCGGCGGATACTCTCGGCAGATATTTCTGCTAGCTTATTTGACCTAATTCTTTCCGAGACGCCCGGATTTCGAGCAAAAATGGCGAAGCTGTTTTTGCTTTCCATGCATCAATTGCTAAATGCGGAATCCGGGAGAGGTAGAATATATCTCAATATTGGTCACTCTGGCCTAGACAGACCTGGTTTAGCGGAATGGTTTGAAAGCGACGAAATTCGAGCAGTTTTCATGGTCCATGACCTGATTCCGATCACTCATCCACAATATTGCCGTCCAGGCAGCGCTGAAAAGCATAGCAAACGGATGGCTGTAATGCTCGGGTCTAGCGTTGGCATCATCGGCAATTCCCAAGCAACACTTGATATAGTCGGCCGTTACGCCAAAGACATTGGCGCACCTCATCCTCGAATGCTGGCAGCTTGGCTAGGCACGACCCCGCTATCAAGTTCGCACCAAGTGCCCTTCGTACCGCCGGATCCCTACTTCGTGGTCTTAGGCACGATTGAGGGGCGAAAAAACCATCTGATTCTTCTTCAGACGTGGCGTTTGCTAATTCAAAAGCACGGTCCTACCGCTCCCCGCCTCGTGATCATTGGTCAGCGGGGATGGGAAGCCAACGAAGCATTCTCCCTACTCGATGGCGACGATGTTTTGCGCACTCACATCATTGAACTCCAACGCTGTTCAGATGTGGAACTCGCGGGCTATCTTCGCAATGCTCGCGCACTGCTGTTTCCCTCATTTGCCGAGGGTTATGGTATGCCATTAGTCGAAGCTCTCAGCGTAGGCACGCCAGTGATCGCCAGCGATCTTGAAGTCTTTCGCGAACTCGCCCCAGATATTCCCGACTTTCTAGACCCAGCGGATCTGTCTGCTTGGCAGGCAATTGTGGAAGAATATTGTTTGCCAGCAAGCAATGCTCGCAAAGCGCAAATAGCGCGAATGCAAAATTATGAGGCACCGACGTGGTCGAAGCATTTCGCTACGGTCGACAGGTGGCTAGACAATTTTTACTAATTAAAGTAAATATTTATGCAACTTCTTGCAAATCAATTCGCTGCAGCGAATGAAGCGGATCGTTAAACAGGCGATCAATCAACCCATCCACAAGTGAATCCACCGCTGACTGACTAGCCACTCCGCCGCGGATCAAACAACGGGCATATAGCACCCGCTTGAACGCATCATATACATCTGGCTTAGGCCTTTGAGGAGCCATCCAGAACTGATCAATATGGCCGTCATGAGTAATGCCTGGCACATTGTAAATGGCATCACCCAGCACAAGCACAGGCGTGCCGGAAGCCAGCGCCAACGTGCCAGACGTGCTGTTCACACACACCATCCCTCGCGACTTCGAAGAGAGCTCCGCCAAATCACACACGTCGACGTGCAAAATCCGATCCGACATTCCCAATGCGCGTGCCTTGGCCAGCACAAAACCGCGCCAGTTGAAGAAGCTGCTGTCGAGGGGATGCTCCTTGACGACCAGGAAGCTGTCCTTCGGCGCATAGCGGGCAAAGCTGACCATCATATATTCCGCCGCCGCTTGCATCGTATCGAAGGGCGAATGGATACGGATCTGGTAATCGGCGCTTAGTTGCAATGGCAGGATGAAATAGGGTTTGCCCTTTACCCGCGCCAACGCTTCGGCTGTTTGCCGCGCGCGTCGCTTCTGCAGCGCAAACCGCTTGAGCCAGCCCACCCCCTCTACGATGGGCGATTCCGGCCGATGGGACTTGTAGGCAAGGAACTGGAAGCGCCCCAAGGCCACATTGGTGTAATAGTGCAACCCGTCCCGCGCACGGCGTTGGAAACTGGCAGTGACCGGCGGCAGGTCCGGAAGGGGCGGCAGGCTTCGCGCTTGCGCCAGGAACCAGCGGGCGTCGCGGGATAGTGTGGAATGGCCATTCACCCCATCGGGCTCAAACGTCATCCAGTCGGGACGGATATAGCCTTCCTCAAGGACATGCACATTCACGCCGCGCAGCTTCGCCATGCCCCGCGCAGTGATATGCATGGGCCGGCAGTCCCCGAAAAGTATCAGATCCGTGATCTGATGATCGCGAAGATAACGATCGATGAACAATGACCAGCGCGAGGGAAGCCCGCGATAATCGACTGCCTCCCCTGGCCAATCCCTCTTATCACCACCGTTCAGGTTGATGCGATGAACACCGCACCCACGGTCAAGTAATTCCTGACCGAGCATCCAGAAGACGGGACCCGCCGGCCCTTGGAGAAACAGAAAGTTGCGCTGGCGGAGCTGAATAGGCCTCATATGGTTATTCCCATTTTCGACAGCTTCTGCCGCGCGCTTCCTTGCAAACGCCTTAACGAAACGATCGCCCAATTTTCTTTCCCTATTCCTGCGACCAACCGTTTCACCAGCACTTCGGGCGGACATGGCAAGGACGTTACCGGGTCCAGATATCGTGGATAAAGCAACAACACTGCGGCTACGATCTCGATAACGTCGCGGCGAGCCGTTCGCCGTGCAGGAATATATCCCAAATCGGTTGTAAGTCCCCATCCCGCATAAAATGGCACGCCATGGGTGGTGACCTGTTTGCCCCGAATGAGGGCCTCAAATCCAGCAAGAGAGGTCAGGACATGCACGCCATCCACCATGTCGAGCAAAGACGAAATGGGAGCATCCGGCACGACGGAGTCCGCGTAGGACAGTGCCTGGTCCTTTGGCACAAGACCCTTTCGATGGCCGGCCTCCACATCGGGATGTGGCTTGTAGATGATATAGGAGTCAGGTTCCTGCGCCCGCGCCCTGCGTAGCAGATCGAGATTGCCGGCCACATCGCCACCGCCGGACAGCACGGATCGATCATCCTCGACCTGCCCAGTCACCAGGACATGGCGGCGCTTGCCGCCCGGACGATCCATTGCTTCGCCACCGGTGCCATATTTGCTGACGCCCGTTTCGATGATCAAACGACGCAGCCTTTCGGCCCGTTCGAGGATCGCCGGCGAAAATTCGCCGAATTGCAGCAAATTCTCCAATTCGCTTGGCTGCGCAGGATCGAAATGAACCCCTATTTTATCGACGACAATCGAAAGGGGCGGAACGCAATCCGCGCCCAGCCCCGCCGATCGGATAAACCCATCCTCGACCTCAAAAAGGTTCCCGCCTCGCTGCTCGACCTCATGCAGAAATGGCTTGGGAACGCGGGACTTCCAAATGGCCAATGCCCCGGATTTATCGACCAAATCCAGCGCAGCCTTGTTCGCGGCCATAAAACGGACCGGTTCCGCCCCGCCCCATAACAAAGGGGCAACCGCCGCCTTCTTCCAATAGGCAAACCCAGCAGCCCCCACGATTGGCCGATTATAATCGATCACCCCGCGCCAATATTTCAATAAAGCAATGGCCGATAATATATCGCTCGGCTCTCCCGTGAAGGGATCGCTGTAAGACATACCAGCCAACTGCTCCCGAGCGCGCTGCAAGACATCCTTCTCTCCAAGGACCGTTCTCGACCCGCCTTCCTCGAAGCTGAGCACTGAAATGCCGGCGATCTGAGCGAGCAGCACATTTTCATCCGCTGAATCCAGCCAGATGGCGCTCGCATGCGAAAACAGGTACCACGGATCGCAGTCGCCATAAATTGGCGAAATGGCGGGCGCATCGGGCAGAGCGGCGGTGGCCGCCTGCGACGGTAGCCACCAGAGAACCTGGTCAGCGAGTCCCGCTTCAGCGGCATAAGCCAGCATCTCCCGCACCTGCACAAGCGACGAGGGGCGCGCGATGACAGGATCGGCATTACCGATATGCGGCTGAGCGCCCCAGAAGGCGCCCCCCACCCGCGCTTCGCCTAGCGCGGTCACATAAGCGCGAAGGTCCGATTCATCTATGGCGGAGATAGCCGTGCGAGGAAGCGCCCGGCTGAGGCTAGAACTCGTTGCCCCCGGAAAAGGCGGGATGCGCAAAATAGGCTCCGCCGGACGCCGCGACCAAGCAGTTGATAGCGGCGCGCCCATGTCAATCTACAGCCGCTGCCGCAGCTTCCCGAACGCGCAGCAGATTGCCCAGTAGCGCTTCCATCCGGTCAAGCGGCCAAGCGTTCGGACCATCCGACAGGGCATTGTCCGGATCGGGATGGGTTTCAGTAAAAAGCCCGTCGATCCCAGCCGCCATAGCCGCGCGCGCCAGAACGGGCACAAACCTGCGGTCACCGCCGGAGCGATCCCCCAGCCCGCCGGGCAACTGCACCGAATGCGTCGCGTCAAACACAACGGGACAGCCGTTTTCGGCCATGATCGCCAGCCCGCGCATATCAACAACCAGATTATTATAGCCAAAGCTGGTGCCGCGTTCGGTCAGCACGACATTGTCCGTTTCCACACCAGCCCGCTGAGCCGCATTGCGGGCTTTTGAAACGACCTGCTTCATATCCGCAGGCGCCATGAATTGAGCCTTCTTGATATTGACGGGAATGCCGGTCTGCACCGCCGCCTCGATCAGATCGGTCTGGCGCGCCAGAAACGCCGGCGTCTGAATGATATCGACCGCCTGGGCGGCTGCGCGCGCCTGATCGGGCGTGTGTATGTCGGTCAGCACGGGCAGTCCGGTTTCCGCTCTCACCTTCTCCAATATCCGAAGGCCTTCTTCCATGCCAGGCCCACGAAACGAGGCGCCCGAACTGCGGTTTGCCTTGTCAAAGCTGCTCTTGAAGATGAGGAACAGACCCAACCGCTCGGCAATCCCGCGCAGAATCTGGGCGGTCGAAAGAATCAGCTGTTCCGATTCAATGACGCATGGCCCGGCAATGACGAAGAGCGGATGACCATGGCCGATGGATTTTCCCGCGATTTGCATATGTCGTTGCCTATACTATTTTTCGTGCGGCCAGAATGGCCTCAATGGGCGCAAGATCGCTTGGGTTGTTGAGTTCGATGGCGTCCCAGTCCGGCGGGTCGCACTGCACCACCGCCACCGGTATGCCAGCATGAAGAAAGCGAAGCTGTTCCAGCCCCTCCAACTCTTCGATCTGGGTCGAGGGCGTTTCCACATATCGCTGCAGTGCCGTCCGCCGATACGCATATAGGCCAAGGTGCATCAAGACCGGCGGTTCCGCCTCGGCCGCGCTACCCGGCAGGATATGGGGAATCACCCTTTTTGAAAAATACAGCGCCTCGTTGCGCGCGTTAAGAACGACGGTGGTGCCGCCGCTCCGTCCGGCCGCCTGATCGGCAATCAGATGCTGATAGGCGCTGGGAGAGCAGCGAACGGCGACGGTGGCGACCTGACAGAGCGGATCATTCTGCATATGTGCGATGAGGGCGGTGACCAACGTGCGGGGCGTAAGCAGGGCATCACCCTGAAAATTTACGACGATCTCCACATCGCTCGGCAGTCCAGCAACCGCAGCAGCGGTACGTTCCGTACCGTTTGCGCATGATTCAGGCGTCATGACGACGGCGGCGTTGAAGCTTCCGGCGACATCGGCGATCCGCGCATCGTCAGTGGCTACGAAAACCGGCAACGCCTCGTCGACTTCAATCGCCGCTTCATAACTGCGTTGAATCAAAGGCTTTTCAACGCCTGTCACGCCTCTGATGAGCGCCAGCGGCTTACCGGGATAACGGGAGGATTTATATCGCGCCGGAATGACGATCGCCACCTCCGACGCACGCTGCTCATCGCCTGAATAGGTCAATGGTCTGGTCGTCAGATTGAAGCGATGTCGTGGATGTGAATGACACCAGCCGGCTTGCGCGGATCGTCAGCCCGCATAACGAATATCACCGTAATCTTGGCTTCGGACATCAGCGCAAAGGCTTCCTCGATCCGGGTGCCGCTAGCGACTGTCTTGGGCGAGGCTGTCATGATCTCGCCCGCAGTGGCGATCAGCATCCTGTCAAACGCCCGCCGCAAATCGCCATCGGTGATGATGCCGATCAGATTGCCATCGTCGTCCACAACGCCAGCAACGCCCTTGCCAGTCGAGGTCATCTCAAGAACGACATCGCGCATGCCTGTCGAACGCGTCACCAAGGGAAGCGTACCGGATTTGCGCAGCATGGAATCGACAGGGAGCATCCGCCAGCCAATGGCCCCGCCGGGATGCCATTGCATCAGTTCGACGCGCGATATCCCCCGCTCGCGCATAGCGGCGATCGCCAGAGCATCACCAACCGCGAGCATCATTGTTGTCGAGGTAGTGGGAGCAATGAGTTCGGGACATGCTTCGGCAATTTGCGGCAGGGTTATCCGAAAATTGGCCTCTCGCATCAAAAGCGATTCCCGATCGGAAGCGACGCCGATGATTGGCGCGCCAATGCTCTTCGCATAGGCGATCAATGGCCGCAATTCGGAGGTTGCCCCCGAGTTGGACAGGATCAGCATGGTGTCGCTCGATTTGAGCAGACCAAGATCCCCATGCGATGCTTCTGCCGGATGAACGAAAAAAGCAGGCGATCCGGTGGCGGAAAGCGTGGCGGCTATCTTGCGGCCGACATGACCGGATTTCCCCATCCCAGCCACAATCACGCGGCCTTGAGTGCTCACGATCTGGGACACAGACCGCGCAAAATCCTCGTCTAATGTGTCGGCCAGTTGAAGCAGACCCTCCGCCTCTTGCCGGATCACGGCCAAACCATGTTCCTTGGATTCGTCGAGCTTAGTGCTCAGCATATTTTTTATTGCCATTTTTATTACTGCCGTTGGGTATGCGAAGCACCAAAGTGGTTAACGCTTACAAGCTTAAATCCGAAGATGTCGAGTATAGTATGATCCAAAACAACGCCTTATCGGAGCGTGAGCACGTTTTGCCGCTATGGTTCCGCGAATGTGACATGCATCAATCATCTAAAGGAACTTTCATCGACGGTGGATGAAGTGGCGATCCGAATATCGCGGGAAACCTATCCCGGGCCGCCCATATCCATGGTATCCGGCGCTCTGCGATTCCTGGCAGGCTGAAAGGGTCAAGACCGACCCAAGGAAAATAGGGATTGCGACGGCTATAGGCCCATATCTCAATGCGACGCGTCGGGGCGCTGGCATGGCCCCGCGCATGAAATCCGAAAGTGTCTGCAATTATCAGCGTGTTAGCCTTGACGCCAAAAGCTTTTGGCTCCGGTAGACCAAGAGCTTTAAGCTCATGCGCCTCTATTCGCATGGAACCACGCGCCGACATCCGATCCACGCCGTCAGGCGCTGCGATGCTCCGCGCCTTCTCCCAGGCAAGCCGCGCAGGCGTCAGTCGATTGGAACCCGGCACATAACAAAATGCCCCCTGATCTTCGGCGACATCCTCCAGAAAATACCATGCCTTCATGGTGGGATGAAAGGTATCGGAATGAAAGTTCGTCTGCGGATCAGGCTCTGCATCCGCCCGATGCGTTAAAATGGTCTGCACATAATAAAGCGGTTCGGAAACCGAACTCGCGACGTAGCGTAGCAGGCTCCGCCATCTTCCAGTGGAAGTCAGCGCGCGAATCTGGGGCACTTTCGCAAGATAATCCGCATCGATCGCGATCCGCCGGGTTATCGTATCTCCCTGCAGCATTTCGCGCGCGGGCGCAGGCGTCGTCAGGATCGCGTTCCGCATCTCCTGAAAGTCCTGCGCGGGCAAATAATTGTCGATCCGGATAAAGCCATTGGCGGCAAACTCGGCGCGATGGGCCGCGGGGATGCGCCTGCCCAGCCGATATCTGCGCCAAGCCGCTATCCAATGCGCAATGCGCATCCGGGCGGTATGGAGACCCAGCCGATTAAGCCGCTTCGAGCCCAGGACCGGATTGTCCGCAAAGGATTTGGCGCCCGATACAATCTGCAGGGTCCAGAAGGGAAGCGCTATAACAGTACGCAATTCAGACAACATTACAGTCCTTGAGGTCCACGCCTCTGCAGGGAATGGCAACCGCCCCCGGTGATCCGGGTAGAGGCGCGGAATCGGAAGGGGACGACTATTCATTCCCGGTAAACTGTTCCAGCCCAATTATAGGGTGAACACGTCACAACCCTGATATTCCCGTAAATGGGATCACAGAAATCTACAGATTTTCTTTACTGGACTGGCTGACGTCCTGTCGACGTTTTGCGCGTTTTCGCGCTATCATCAGGGATCCGCCTATCGTTCCGACAATGGATAGCAAGGCAATCAGCCCGCCTGCGGCAATCAGTTGCGGCTGGCTCATCATGGCGGCCGAACCAAGACCGGTCATTGCAAGATAACCCGGAAGAAAGCTGGCCGGCACCCAGACGATTGCCGACAGGATATTCGCGGCCTGGAACGTTCGCGCGCCCATGAGTGCGACGCCGGAAACCAGCGGCACGGTCGTCCGGAAAGGCCCGAGGAAGCGACCGATAAAAATTGATGCGAAGCCGTACCGCTTAAAAAAGAGGCGCGCTTTGGCGAACACCGCGCGATGTCGATTGAATGGCGCGCGATAGTAGACGGCCGGGCCAAGACGGCGGCCGACAATGTAGGAAATGCTGTCTCCTATGATTGCACCAGCCATACCCCACAGTATAGCGGTCATCGGCTCCAACGTTCCCGTTCCCAACATTCCGCCGATCGCGAACATGATGGGCGTTGCTGGGAAAAGCAGGCCGATCACCGCCAGTGATTCAGCCAATACGACAAGCCCGATGATCGGCCCTGCCCATGCGCGGTGGTCTGCTATGAAGACCGTCAGGCCCGCCAATAAGTCTTCCAAGACAGGCTTCCCTAAGCATGGCCACCGCCGCGGATGCCGCTACGCTCCCTTTGTAAAGATTGGGGTCCGGTGGCAAGAGCTTATAAAGATTACCCCGATGTCGCCTAGCCATTGCGATGTCGCAACCACTTCGCCTTTGCGCTTGGGCGATATATTTTTTAGATGACCGTCAGGAGCCACTTCGGATTGATAAACAATGAAATTGCTTGAGTGCGTGTCAAAGCGCGAGCTCGACATAGCCCGGCTCAATGCGATCGTCGCCCTCGCCTTTGCGGTGTTCGCGCTTGTTCAACCAGCCGTACCGACCTGGGAATATCTTGCGCTGATCACGAAATTCCTGGTGTTGACGATACCCTTGGCGGGGCTCTCCCTTGCTGGCTTCGCGCTGCTCAACATCCGGCGCGGCATGCGCTTGGCGCTGCAGGAACGCTGGCGTGCCGACCGCTTCGTCACATTATTATGGCCGGTCCTGCTGTTTGCCATCGTCATGTCCAGCTTCAGCGCGTTCAAGCAGCGCATATTGCCGATCGCCGGCTTTCATTTCGATCCGACACTTGCTGCGATCGACAGGAATCTGTTTGGATTAGACCCCGGCCTCTGGCTGCACCAGACAATCGGGTCGCCATTACTAACTTACTTCCTAGACGCCATTTATCATGCATGGTTTTTGCCCATGTCAGTGGGCGTCGGCATCGTTGCACTATGCACGGACGCGCACACGCGCATGCAATATATGACTGCATTTACAATGACTTGGATAGGGCTAGGTTCTATCCTAGCCTACCTCCTGCCGGCGGCCGGCCCTTGCTTTTACGGCATATTGGTGGGCCCGATCGGCAATGGCCCCTTTCAAGCGGTCAATGACGCATTGCTGGCGGATCGGTCGGCACGCAGCGCATATTTCCTGTTCACCATCGAAGTGCGCGACATGCTGCTGGACCGCTTCAACAATCCCGATCTGAGCATCGGCGGCGGCATTTCAGCTATCCCGTCCATCCATAATGCCATGGCGGTTTTGTTCGCCCTGGTGGGATATCGCTTCAACCGCACCTTCGGCCTTTGCATGAGCGCTTTCGCCGTGCTAATTTGGATAGGGTCGATCTATCTGAACTGGCATTATGCGATAGACGGCATCGTCGGAGCAGCCGGCGCTGTGGGGCTCTGGTACGGCGCAGCGTTTCTCACGGGATCTGCGACAGCAACGCAGGATGCTCCCGCTGGAAGCATATTGGCTTCCGCAGCGAAGCTCCGCTAATGACGCCTCGCCCGCACGTTCAAGTTCTGGCTATGATGTCAGCGATGAGCTCGCCGCTTATGCCGTCGCCGAACGGATTGTGCGCCCTGGCCATAGCCGCATAAGCTTCAGCGTCATCCAGCAGCGCGAATATTTCGGCGACGATCCGCGCGCGATCGGTTCCCACAAGCTTCGCCGTCCCCGCCGCGACCCCTTCCGGCCGTTCCGTCGTTTCACGCATTACCAAAACGGGCTTGCCCAGCGAAGGCGCCTCTTCTTGCACGCCGCCGCTGTCCGTCAGAACGATCTCGCTCATGGCGAGCAACCGCACAAAATGCGGGTAATCAAGCGCATCGATCATCGCCACATTATCCAGGCCGGCAAGGTGCGTATCCATGACTTGACGGACATTGGGATTGGGGTGCACTGGGAAGATCACAGCGACATCGGGCCGCGCCGCAATGTCACGCACCGCGGCCGCGATATTCTCCATGCCGCCCCCGAAATTCTCGCGGCGATGGCTGGTCACCGCCACGATCCTCTTCCTGGCGAAGCGCGCCGCCAACGGGTCCAGTCCGGCGGCCAGCTCGGGCTCCGCGTCGATACGCGCCTTCGTTGCAAGCAGCGCATCGATCACCGTATTTCCCGTGACATATATCCCCGCCGGGTCACGATGTTCGGCAAGCAGGGCGTCCGCCGCTCCCTGGGTCGGCGCGAAGTTCATGTCGGCGATGCAGGCCACGACGCGCCGGTTCACCTCCTCCGGCCAGGGATGATGGATATCGCCGCTGCGTAAGCCAGCCTCGACATGCGCCACCGGAATCTTTCGATAATAGGCGGCCAGACTGGCCACCATGGTGGTCAATGTGTCGCCATGCACCACGACCCGGTCGGGCGCCTCGGCATCGAACACCTTCCCCAGCTCCACGATCAGGCGGGCGGTCAGCCCATCCAGCGTCTGGTTTTCCTGCATGATGTCCAGATCAATATCAGGAACGATTCCGCTGATCTCCAATACCTGATCAAGCAGGCCCCGGTGCTGGGCCGTCACACAGACACGGGTTTCTATGCCCTGCCGGGCTTTCAGCGCGTGAATCACCGGGAACAGCTTGATGGCTTCGGGGCGCGTGCCGAAGACGATGACCACTTTCATGCCAGAATTTCCCCGTATTCTTTGCCGGCCGTTACGCGCCAACGCTGCGCTCTCTCTAAACAAAAAATGGTATACAGGCTCTAAACGGTGACGAAATGACTTTGGCTGCCTTTCGCAGTTGCGAAAGGCTATGCTAGGGGCAGGTGTACGTCAGCAGAATCGCAAAGGGGCTTCATGAAGATCACGATGATTGGGACCGGCTATGTCGGGCTTGTATCGGGCGCATGCTTTGCGGATTTTGGTCACACGGTGACCTGTGTCGATAAGGATGAGAGCAAGATCGCGGCGATCCGCGGCGGCAAGATGCCGATCTACGAGCCCGGCCTCGATTTGCTGGTCGCCAGCAATGTGGCCGCCAGGCGCCTGGATTTCACGACCGACCTTGCAGAGGGCGTAAAGGGCGCCGACGCGATCTTCATCGCTGTTGGCACACCGTCCCGTCGCGGCGATGGGCATGCGGACCTCACCTATGTCTATGCCGCTGCCCAGGAAATCGCCGAGGCGCTGGACGGCCCGGCGGTAATCGTGACCAAATCGACCGTTCCGGTCGGTACGGGCGACGAGGTAGAGCGCATCATGCGTGAAGTGCGCCCGGACCTGGAAGTCGCGGCTGTCTCCAATCCGGAATTCCTGCGCGAAGGTGCCGCCATTGAGGACTTCAAACGTCCTGATCGCATTGTCGTGGGCACCGATGACCCGCGCGCTACCGCCGTCATGCGGCAGATCTATCGGCCGCTCTATCTCAATGAGGCACCCTTGCTCTTCACGAGCCGGCGGACGGCCGAACTCATCAAATATGCTGCGAACGCGTTCCTTGCGACCAAGATCACCTTCATCAATGAGATCGCCGACCTGTGCGAAGCGGTCGGCGCCGAGGTGAAGGATGTCGCGCGCGGCATTGGCCTGGACAACCGCATCGGCTCCAAATTCCTGCATGCTGGCCCGGGCTATGGCGGCTCCTGCTTCCCCAAGGATACGCTGGCGCTGATCAAGACCGGGCAGGATTATGACTCCCCGATCCGGATCGTCGAGGCGGTTGCCCAGGTTAATGACACCCGCAAGCGGGCCATGGGCCGCAAGGTCATCAAGGCGCTCGGCGGCGACGCGCGCGGCAAGAAGGTTGCCCTGCTGGGTCTGACCTTCAAGCCTAACACCGATGACATGCGCGATGCGCCGTCGATCGCCATAGTCCAGGCTCTTCAGGACGCCGGCGCACATATCTGCGCCTATGATCCCGAGGGCATGGAAGCTGCATCTGCGATGATGCCGGGCGTCGATATGGCGTCCGACCCATATGCCGCAGCCTCGGGGGCTGATGCCCTGGTGCTCGTCACCGAATGGGACATCTTCCGCGCGCTAGACCTCAAGAAGATCGCCGCGACGATGAACGCACCGATCCTTGTCGACCTGCGCAACATCTATCCTGCAACTGAAGCGTCGGCCGCGGGTTTCAAGCTCTATCGTGTTGGAGGCGCTGACGCGTCCAGCGAAGGCTAATCCAGCCTCCCTTCAAAAGTTGCGGTAAGCGCAATTTTAATAATAGCGGGGCATGTCCGACGGACATGCCAAGAGGAGCGTTTAATGCCCGCGAGTGAAGACCCAGCCACGACCTCTTCGATTGTTCCGGTCATTCTCTCGGGTGGTTCGGGAACCCGGCTCTGGCCAGTGTCGCGTCCCGAGCGCCCCAAGCAACTCCTGGCCTTGACGGGTGAAGAGACGATGCTTCAGCTGACGGCGCTCCGTATGGAAGGCATTGTCGGATCGGGTCATCCGATCATCGTGGCGAACACCGCGCATGTGGACCTCATTGATGAGCAGTTGGCGGCAGTCGGCTTGCCCGATGGCCTGATCATTCTCGAACCTTTTGGACGCAATACTGCCCCCGCCATCGCGCTGGCGGCGCTCGCCGCGCATGACCCCGCCTCCGGATTGCTGGTCATGCCCAGCGATCATGTCATCACTGATCTTCCAGCCTTCCACGAAGCGATCAAGGCTGCCCTGCCGCTCGTCAATGATGGTTGGCTCGTGACGTTCGGGATCGAGCCGGACGCCCCAGAAACGGGTTATGGCTATATTCGCCTGGGCGAGGCGCTTACGCCCGGCGCCAACAAGGTCGCAAGCTTTGTCGAGAAGCCCGATGCCGAGCGCGCCGCTGCGATGCTGGCCGAAGGCGGATATGCCTGGAACGCCGGCATTTTCCTTTTCCGGGCCGATGCGTTTCTCGCAGCATTAGCCGAGTTTCAACCGGACATGCTTGCTGCGGCGAAAGCCTCCATCGACGGCGCGGCGCGAGAGGGCAGCCGCCTGTTTCCGAACGCCGAAGCCTTTGCCGCCTGCCCGTCTGACTCCATCGATTATGCGATCATGGAGCGCGCCGAAAAGGTGGCATGCGTGCCGGTCTCCATGGGCTGGTCGGACGTTGGTAGCTGGGACTCGCTCCACGCCATCAGCGCGCCCGACGCCGCTGGCAACACCGTGCGCGGCAACGTCATCGCGCTGGGCGCTTCCCGCTGCCTGGTGCATACGGATGGTCCACGCGTTGCGCTGGTCGATGTCGAGGATCTGATCGTCGTCGTCTCCGGCAGCGATATCCTCATCCTCCCCCGCGGCAAAGCGCAGGAAGTCCGGAGGATTACCGACGTCCTCAAGGGTCTGTGAGGGCCTTCGTGCGGCTTAAACCCCCGACAGTGTTGCTGGAGCGCCCCCACCCTGCTCTACGGCACTGGCTGCTTTCTGCCGCGATCATCGGCATAATCTTCCTGTTCGGTCCCATCGCCGTCGGCATGTTGCGAAACTGATAAGGAAAAACTGGGTTTGGGGTCTTCCCAAAATCCAACAACGTCCCTATATGCGCTCTCGAAGGTCGATCGGTCTTTTACCATGACGGTAAAGAATTGGTCACCCTCCCCTCGCCCGGGCCATGGTTCGAATTGCGCACGAACTGAGACGAATGGGGCGCCAGAGGAGGTTTTACAAGACGCTGACAGTGCGGTTCGGACAGCCCCGACCCGCACTTTTTTTCGTGGCTACGGCCAACGGATCAGGCTGAATTTTCGCTGCGATGCGAAAAAAATGCGACCAAAGCGACAGGAAATTACATGGCGACCAAGGCAGCTCACCCTCAGACCGCAAAGAAGCGTATCCGCAAGGTCTTCGGCAACATCCACGAAGTCGTGCAGATGCCGAACCTGATCGAGGTGCAGCGCGAATCCTACGAGCAGTTTCTGCGTTCCGACCCCTCGGTCGGCTATGTTTCCGGCCTTGAGAAAACCCTTCGGTCGGTGTTCCCCATCCGCGACTTTGCCGGCACCGCCGAGATGGACTTCGTCCATTATGAGCTGGAAGACCCAAAGTACGACACCGAGGAATGCCGCCAGCGTGGAATCACTTACGCTGCGCCGATGCGCGTGACTCTGCGTCTTATCGTGTTCGAAGTCGACCAGGACACCGACAGCCGCTCTGTTCTCGATATCAAGGAGCAGGACGTCTACATGGGCGACATGCCGCTCATGACCGGCAACGGCACCTTCATCATCAACGGCACCGAACGCGTTATCGTGTCGCAGATGCACCGCTCGCCGGGCGTCCTGTTCGATCATGACCGCGGCAAGACCCACTCGTCCGGTAAATATCTCTTCGCCGCCCGCGTCATTCCATATCGCGGCAGTTGGCTGGACTTTGAGTTCGACGCCAAGGACATCGTCAACGTCCGCATCGACCGCAAGCGTAAGCTGCCGGTCACCGCGCTGCTATTTGCGCTGGGTCTGAATGCCGAAGATATCCTTGGTTATTTCTACAACAAGGTGACGTTCTTGCGCGGTCAGGGCGGCTGGGAGATCCCGTTCGCCGTCGAGGCGTGGCGAGGCCAGAAGCCGGCGTTCGATATCGTCGATTCCAAGTCCGGCGAGGTCGTGTTTCCGGCCGGGCAGAAGATTTCACCCCGCGCCGCCAATAAGGCCGGCAAGGACGGTCTTGAGACCCTGCTGATCCCGACCGAAGAAATCTTCGGCCGCTATTCGGCCTATGATCTGGTCAACGACAAGACCGGTGAAATCTACATCGAAGCTGGTGACGAGGTTTCGCCTGAGAATCTTGAGAAGCTGGATAAGGCGGGTATCGACCGTCTTGAGCTGCTGGATATCGACCATGTCACGACCGGTCCGTGGATCCGCAACACGCTGAAGGCCGACAAGGCCGAGGATCGCGATCACGCCCTGTCCGACATCTATCGCGTGATGCGTCCTGGCGAGCCGCCGACGCGCGAAACGGCGGAAGCGCTGTTCGACGGCCTGTTCTTCGATCCGGAGCGCTACGATCTCTCGGCCGTCGGCCGCGTGAAACTTAACATGCGCCTTGACCTCGACGTCGAGGACACTGTCACCACCCTGCGCCGCGACGATATTCTCGCCGTGGTCAAGGAACTGGTGAACCTGAAGGACGGCAAGGGCGAGATCGACGACATCGACAATCTCGGCAACCGCCGCGTGCGTTCCGTCGGCGAGCTGCTGGAGAACCAGTATCGCGTCGGCCTGCTCCGCATGGAGCGCGCCGTGAAGGAGCGCATGTCCTCGGTCGACGTGTCGACGGTCATGCCGAACGACCTGATCAACGCGAAGCCCGCTGTGGCCGCCGTGCGCGAGTTCTTCGGCTCCTCGCAGCTCTCGCAGTTCATGGACCAGACCAACCCGCTGTCGGAAGTCACCCACAAGCGCCGCGTTTCGGCGCTCGGGCCGGGCGGTCTTACTCGTGAGCGCGCAGGCTTCGAAGTCCGCGACGTTCACCCGACCCATTATGGCCGCATCTGCCCGATCGAGACGCCTGAAGGTCCGAACATCGGCCTCATCAACTCGCTCGCCAGCTTCAGCCGCGTGAACAAGTACGGCTTCATCGAGACGCCGTACCGCAAGGTGATCGACCATAAGGTGACGGACGAGGTGGTGTACCTGTCCGCCATGGAAGAGGCCAAGCACACGATCGCGCAAGCGAACGCCGAGATCAATGCGGACGGCCACTTTGTCGAGGATCTGATTTCCTCGCGCGAAGCCGGCGAGTTCCTCATGGCGCCCAAGGATCACATCACGCTGATGGACGTGAGCCCGAAGCAGCTCGTGTCGGTCGCAGCGTCGCTGATCCCGTTCCTCGAAAATGATGACGCCAACCGCGCCCTCATGGGATCGAACATGCAGCGTCAGGCGGTCCCGCTTGTCCGTGCGGAGGCGCCGTTCGTCGGCACCGGCATGGAAGAGACCGTGGCCCGCGATTCCGGCGCCGCCATCTCGGCCAAGCGCTCAGGTATCGTCGATCAGGTCGACGCGACCCGTATCGTCATCCGCGCCACTGGCGATGTTGAGCCCGGCAAGTCGGGCGTCGACATCTACACGCTTATGAAGTTCCAGCGGTCGAACCAGGACACCTGTATCAATCAGCGCCCGCTGGTGAAGGTCGGCGAACTGATCAATGCCGGCGACGTCATCGCCGACGGTCCCTCGACTGAGTTCGGCGAACTGGCGCTGGGTCGCAACACTCTCGTCGCGTTCATGCCGTGGAACGGCTACAACTACGAGGATTCCATCTTGATCTCCGAGCGGATCGTGAAGGATGACGTCTTCACCTCGATCCATATCGAAGAGTTCGAGGTTATGGCCCGCGACACCAAGCTTGGGCCGGAAGACATCACCCGTGACATCCCGAACGTTGGCGAGGAAGCCCTGCGCAACCTCGACGAGGCGGGCATTGTCTATATCGGCGCTGAGGTCGAGCCGGGCGACATTTTGGTGGGCAAGATCACGCCGAAGGGCGAAAGCCCGATGACGCCGGAAGAGAAGCTCCTCCGCGCCATCTTCGGCGAAAAGGCGAGCGACGTGCGCGACACCTCGCTCCGCCTGCCGCCGGGCGTTGCCGGCACAGTCGTCGAGGTCCGCGTATTCAACCGCCACGGCATCGACAAGGACGAGCGTGCCATGGCGATCGAGCGCGAGGAGATCGACCGTCTCGCGAAGGACCGTGAGGACGAACGCGGCATTCTGAACCGTGCCACCTTCAACCGCCTGCGGGATATGCTGGTCGGCCAGACGGCTACGGCAGCCCCCAAGGGTATCAAGAAGGGCGTTGAAATCGACGAAGCCTTGCTGGACGAAGTCGAACATTACGAGTGGTGGAAGTTCGCTGTTGCTGACGATTCGCGCCAGTCATCCATCGAGGCCGTGAAAACGCAGTATGACGACGCGGTGAAGTCCATCGTCGCGAAGTTCGAGGATCGCGTCGACAAGCTGCAGCGTGGCGACGAGCTAGCCCCAGGCGTGCTCAAGATGGTCAAGGTGTTCGTGGCGGTGAAGCGCAAGCTGCAGCCGGGCGACAAGATGGCCGGCCGTCACGGCAACAAGGGTGTCATCTCGCGCATCCTGCCGATCGAGGACATGCCGTTCCTCGAAGACGGCACGCATGTCGACATCGTGCTGAACCCGCTTGGCGTGCCGTCGCGTATGAACGTCGGGCAGATTTTCGAGACGCATCTGGGCTGGGCCGCGCGCGGTCTTGGCCAGCAGATCAAGCATGCCCTTGAAGATTGGCGCGAGGCCAATCCGGACGGCGCGCCCGGCGTGATGCCGGAAGCGGTCAAGGATCGTCTGAAGACCGTTTATGGCGAGCATTATGTCGAAGAGATCGACGCCCGTGACGCGAAACAGATCTTGGAACTGGCGGACAATCTGAAGAGCGGCGTGCCGATGGGCACTCCGGTGTTCGACGGCGCTCGCGAGAGTGACGTGTCCGACATGCTGGAACTGGCCGGTCTAAACAGTTCGGGCCAATCAGACCTCTATGACGGACGCACGGGCGACAAGTTCGACCGCAAGGTGACCGTGGGCATCATCTATATGCTGAAGCTCCATCACCTTGTGGACGACAAGATCCATGCCCGTTCCATCGGACCCTACAGCCTCGTCACCCAGCAGCCGCTGGGCGGTAAGGCGCAGTTCGGTGGTCAGCGCTTCGGTGAAATGGAGGTCTGGGCGCTCCAGGCCTATGGCGCCGCTTATACGCTGCAGGAAATGCTGACGGTGAAGTCGGACGATGTGGTCGGCCGCACCAAGGTCTACGAAGCGATCGTCAAGGGCGACGATACGTTCGAGGCCGGCATTCCCGAGAGCTTCAACGTGCTCGTCAAGGAAATGCGCTCGCTTGGCCTCAATGTCGAACTCGCATCGGTCGATCAGATCAGCGATGACGACGGCCCGGCTGCGTTGGCGGCTGAATGAGGCGTCCGGAGCATCGTGAGGCATCACGATGCTCCCGCTTCTTCACCTAAAGATTTGCCCTCAATGGGGATTGAAACATGAACGAACTGACCAACTTCGCCAACCCGGTCGCCAAGCCGGAAACCTTCGACCAGATCCAGATCGGCCTTGCCTCGCCAGAGCGCATCCGGTCCTGGTCGTTCGGCGAGATCAAGAAGCCCGAGACCATCAACTATCGTACGTTCAAGCCGGAACGTGACGGCCTGTTCTGCGCGCGTATCTTCGGTCCGATCAAGGACTATGAGTGCCTGTGCGGCAAGTATAAGCGCATGAAGTATAAGGGCATCGTCTGCGAAAAGTGCGGTGTCGAAGTCACGGTATCGAAGGTTCGCCGCGAGCGGATGGGCCATATCGAGCTGGCTGCCCCCGTCGCGCACATCTGGTTCCTCAAGTCGCTGCCTTCGCGTATCGGCCTGCTGCTCGACATGCAGCTCAAGCAGCTGGAGCGCGTCCTTTATTTCGAGAGCTATATCGTCATCGAGCCGGGCTTGACCCCGCTGGAGAAGTATCAGCTCCTGAATGAAGACGAACTGATCGACGCGCAGGACGAGTATGGCGAGGACGCCTTCTCGGCTGGCATCGGTGCGGAAGCCGTCAAGCAGATGCTGATGGACCTCGACCTGGTGGGTGAGAAGGAAATCCTCCTCAAGGACCTGGCCGAGACCAAGTCGGAGCTGAAGCCCAAGAAGATCATCAAACGCCTGAAGGTCGTCGAGAGCTTCATCGATTCCGGCAACCGCCCGGAATGGATGATCCTGGACGTCGTTCCGGTCATCCCCCCAGAACTGCGCCCGCTGGTGCCGCTGGACGGCGGCCGCTTCGCAACGTCGGATCTCAACGATCTCTATCGCCGCGTCATCAACCGCAATAATCGTTTGAAGAGGTTGATGGAACTGCGTGCGCCGGACATCATCGTCCGCAACGAAAAGCGCATGTTGCAGGAAGCTGTCGACGCCCTGTTCGATAACGGCCGCCGCGGCCGCATCATCACCGGTGCCAACAAGCGTCCGCTCAAGTCGCTGTCCGACATGCTCAAGGGCAAACAGGGCCGCTTCCGCCAAAACCTGCTCGGCAAGCGCGTCGACTATTCGGGTCGTTCGGTCATCGTGACCGGCCCGGAACTCAAGCTGCATCAATGCGGCCTGCCCAAGAAGATGGCGCTCGAGCTGTTCAAGCCGTTCATCTACGCCCGTCTGGACGCCAAGGGTCTTTCCATGACCCTGAAGCAGGCAAAAAAATGGGTCGAGAAGGAGCGCAAGGAAGTCTGGGATATCCTGGATGAAGTCATCCGCGAGCATCCGGTTCTCCTAAACCGCGCGCCGACGCTTCACCGTCTGGGCATTCAGGCGTTCGAGCCAGTGCTGATCGAAGGCAAGGCGATCCAGCTGCACCCGCTGGTCTGCTCGGCTTTCAACGCGGACTTCGACGGCGACCAGATGGCCGTTCACGTTCCCCTGAGTCTTGAGGCTCAGCTGGAAGCACGCGTCCTGATGATGTCCACTAACAACATCCTGTCGCCCGCCAATGGCAAGCCGATCATCGTGCCTTCGCAGGACATGGTCCTTGGCATCTATTATCTGTCGATGGAGCGCGAAGGCGAGCCAGGCGAAGGCATGTTGCTGGCCGACCTGCAGGAAGTGCATCAGGCGCTGTTCGCCAAGGCTGTGACCCTGCACTCGAAGATCATCAGCCGCGTTCCGCAGACGGACGCGGATGGCAAGAGCTTTATGAAGCGCTTCGAGACGACGCCGGGCCGCATGCTGATCGGCGAATGTCTGCCGCAGAGCCACAAGGTGCCATTCGACACCGTCAATCGCCTCCTCACCAAAAAGGATGTGGGCGACGTGATCGACGAGGTCTATCGGCACACCGGCCAGAAGGACACGGTGCTGTTTGCTGACGCCATCATGTCACTGGGTTTCAAGCATGCGTTTCAGGCCGGCATTTCGTTCGGCAAGGACGACATGGTGATCCCAGACTCGAAGGTTGGCACGGTCGATGAGACCAAGGCGATGGTCGCTGATTATGAGCAGCAGTACCAGGACGGTCTGATCACGCAGCAGGAAAAGTATAACAAGGTGATAGACGCCTGGAGCCGTTGCGGCGACCAGGTTGCGAACGCCATGATGGACGAAATCCGCGCTCAGCCCAAGGATCCCAAGACCGGCCGCATGGCCCCGATCAACTCCATCTATATGATGGCGCATTCGGGTGCTCGTGGTTCGCAGGCGCAGATGAAGCAGCTTGCCGGTATGCGCGGCCTGATGGCCAAGCCATCGGGCGAGATCATCGAAACGCCGATCATCTCGAACTTTAAGGAAGGTCTGACCGTCCTTGAATATTTCAACTCCACCCACGGCGCACGCAAGGGTCTGGCCGACACCGCGCTCAAGACGGCGAACTCGGGTTACCTGACCCGCCGTCTGGTCGACGTCAGCCAGGACTGCACGATCGTCGAGGAAGATTGCGGCACCGACCGCGCTCTGGAGATGAAGGCGATTGTCCAGGGCGGTACGGTCATCGCGTCGCTCGGCGAGCGTATCCTGGGCCGCACCACGGCAGAGGATATCGTAGATCCGAAGGACAACAGCATCGCGATCCCAGAGGGCACGCTGCTGGACGAGGCGCTGATCACCAAGATCGAGGGCATCGGCACCCAGGCGGTCAAGATCCGCAGCCCGCTGATCTGCGAGAGCAAGATGGGCGTATGCGGCAAGTGCTACGGTCGTGACCTTGCCCGTGGTACGCCGGTGAACATCGGTGAAGCCGTCGGCGTCATTGCGGCACAGTCGATCGGTGAGCCGGGCACCCAGCTGACCATGCGTACCTTCCACATCGGTGGTGCGGCGCAGCTCAACGAAACGTCGAACCTGGAAGCAGTGGCTGACGGTACGCTGGAACTGCGCGACATGCCGACGATCACGGACAGCCGTGGCCGCCGCCTGTCGCTCGCCCGCAACGGCGAACTGGCGATTATCGATCAGGAAGGCCGCGAGCGCGCGGTGCATCGTCTGCCATACGGCGCGACGATCCTGTTCGAGAACAACGCCAAGGTGAAGCTGGGCGATCGTATCGCCGAGTGGGATCCGTTCACCATGCCGGTGATCACGGAAAAGCCGGGTATCGTGAAGTATGTCGATCTGATCGACGGCAAGACGCTCGCGGAGCAGACGGACGAAGCGACGGGCATCGCCCAGCGCGTTGTCACCGAGCATCGCGGCGCCGCCCGTACGAAGGAGGATCTGCGTCCCCGCCTCACCCTGCTGGACGACGGCAGCGGCGAAGCGGCGCGCTACATGCTCGCCATCGGCGCGACGCTCTCGGTCGAGGACGGTCAGCAGGTTCAGGCCGGTGACGTTCTGGCCCGTGTCAGCCGCGAAGCAGCCAAGACCCGCGACATCACGGGCGGTCTGCCGCGCGTGGCGGAGCTGTTCGAGGCCCGCAAGCCGAAGGACAATGCGATCATCGCGAAGATCTCCGGTCGCGTGCAGTTCCTCAAGGACTATAAGGCGAAGCGTAAGATCGCCATCGTTCCCGAGGATGGCGGCGATCCGGTCGAGTATCTGATCCCCAAGAGCAAGGTGATCGACGTTCAGGAAGGCGACTTCGTGAAGCGCGGCGACAACCTGATCGGTGGATCGCCCGATCCGCACGACATTCTGGAAGTGCTCGGCATCGAGCCGCTGGCCGAATATCTGGTCAGCGAAATCCAGGAAGTCTATCGACTGCAGGGCGTGAAGATCAACGACAAGCACATCGAGACGATCGTTCGTCAGATGCTGCAGAAGGTTGAGATCACTGATGGCGGCGAGACCACACTGCTTGCCGGCGAACAGGTCGATGCCGAGGAAATGCACGAGATCAACGCGAAGCTGGCTGCTGGCCAGCAGCCCGCGCAGGGTAAGCCTGTGCTTCTCGGTATCACCAAGGCGTCGCTGCAGACCCGCAGCTTCATCTCAGCAGCGTCCTTCCAAGAAACCACCCGCGTCCTCACCGAAGCGGCGGTCCAAGGCAAGAAGGACACTCTTGTTGGTCTGAAGGAGAATGTCATCGTGGGTCGTCTGATCCCGGCGGGCACCGGTGCAGGCATGAACCGCCTGCGTGTCGTTGCCTCCAGCCGTGACGCAGCGATGCGCGCGCAGCTCCGCACCTTCCAGGCCGATTTGATCGCGCCTGCAACAGCGGCTGCCGAGCATGCAGCGGAACTGGCTCAGGGTCCCGAAGCAGCGATCGGCGACGATCCGTTGGGCGCGGTCCAGGGTGAGGACTTCACGACCGAGAACATGGAATAAGCTGGAAGGCTATTTTCAAGGAAAGGCCCCCGCCGGATGTACCGGCGGGGGCCTTTTCATTTATACAGAGGATCACAACGCTATTGAGATCGATCCGAAGCTATCCTCTGACGCTTCGTCCAAGTCGACCATCGCGCATGTCCCAAAGTACGAATTCTATCGGTTCGAGAGTGAACAACCGCGCTCAAGATGAAAGCGGCAAGCTGAGGCAGGTTCGGCTCGCGTTAGCTCACATCGACGGGACAAGGTGCCGTGCCCTCATCAACGCCATGGAATCAGGATCACGACCGCGAAAGGCGCGAAACGATGCCATCGGATCGCGGCTGTCGCCTCGCTCAAGGATTTCCGTTCGGAAGCGCGCGGACAGATCGTTATCGAATATGTCGCCGCTTTTGACGAAGGCTTCGAAAGCATCGGCGTCAAGCGCTTCCGACCATGCGTAGCTGTAATAAGCGCTGGCATAGCCGCCGTCGAATATGTGGGTAAAATAGGGGAAGCCATGCCGCAACCCGATCTCGGGTGGCATGCCCAATCGCTCTAGTTCGGCGGCGACAAAGGCCAAGGGATCATCAGCAGCCTCAGACGCCCGATGCACAGCGAGGTCAACCAGGGCACAACTGATAAGCTCGACCGTGGCAAATCCCTGGCCGTAAGCCTCAGCCTCGCGGATCGCCACAATCAACGCATCGGGCACGCCAAAGCCGGACAACACCTCCCGGCTGATGATCCAGTTTTCCATGAACTTGCTGGGAAACTCGACGAAATCGCGCGCGACGGCCGTGCCCGACTGAGTTGGATAGGTGACACGGGACAACAAGCCGTGCAACGCATGGCCGAACTCGTGAAAAAGCGTGCGCGCTTCGTCGATCGACAGACAGGTGGCAGCGCTGTCGGGCGGCGGCGCGGCGGCAAAGTTGGCGACCAGATAAACGATCGGGCGCACATCGCCATCGATCGCTTCCTGCACGCGCAGGCTGCCCATCCAGGCACCCCCATGCTTTTCCGGCCGGGCGAGATAATCGGTGAAGAGCAGGCCGACCGATACATCATCGTCGTTCGTGACCTCCCATGCCCACACGTCGGGATGGTATCCCGCAATGTCGGCGCGGCGAATGAAACGCAGGCCATAGAGCTTTGCGGCGGTGTCGAACGCCGCCTGCCGCACGGCGTCGAGGCGCAGGTGCTGTGTCACCGCCGTGCCGTCCAGCGCGTAGCGCAGCCGGCGAACCTTCTCCGCATAATATCGCCAGTCCCAGGGCGCGAGAGCGAAACCGCCGCCTTCCTGATCGATCAGCGCTTGGAGTTCGGCAGCCTCCTCGGCCGCGCGGCTCTTACCTGGCTCCCAAAGTTGCATCAGCAACGCATGGGCAGCGTCAGGCGTACGCGCCATGCCGTCCTCTAGCGCATAATGGGCATGATCGGCATAGCCGAGTAGATCGGCGCGCTCCTTGCGCAAGGCTAGCGTCTCGGCGATCACCGGCCAGTTGTCATAGGCATCCCCATTGCACCGATTTGTAAAGGCGCGCCAAAGCTGCTCGCGTAGGTCGCGCCGAGCGGAGAACGTCAGGAAGCTTTCATAGTCGGTTCGATCGAGCGTGAAGTGATAGCGACCCTGCGCGCCACATGCGGTCGCGCGCCCAGCGGCCACAGCGCACAGCGAGGGCGGCAGACCCAAAAGATCGTTCGCCGCCAAATCCAGTATCCAGGCGCCGGTTGCCGACATCACATTATGACCGAACCTCACCGACAGGGCAGCGAGACGGGTGTCGATGGCCGCGAAGCGGCCCTTTTGCGCTGGTTCGAGCGCCGAGCCGCCACGAAGGAAGCCCGTATGGATCGTTTCGACCAGCCTGATCTGTTCGGTATTCAATCCGGCGTCATGGCGAGCGGCATGAACAGCCGCCACGCGCGCCGCGAGCCTTTCATCATGACTGATCGCGGTCGAATGGGCACTCAGCCTGGCGGAGACCTCGCCCTCTATAGCCCGGATGTCCGGCGTCGCCTGCGCGGAGGCGAGAGTCCAGAACAGCCTGCGCACGCGTGCCAGCGCTTCACCCGACCTTTCCATCGCGGCGATAGTGTTGTCGAAGTCTGCTGGGGTGGACTGGCCGATGATTGCAGCGATCTCGGCGCGCTGCCATGCCATTGCCGTATCGAACGCCGGCAGGAAATCGGCGGGTTGCACCTGGGCGAATGGCGGCGCGCCAAGCGGGCCGTTCCAGGACTGCAGCAGGGTCGGCAGGTCAGTCAATCGATTGCACCTCGTCGGTATGGACTTCAAACCGCACCAGCTTCGCGGGTCCGAACGCCGTGGTCAACGCGACATCGGTGGCATCGCGGCCACGCGCCATCAGAATGCGCCCTATTCGCGGACAATTATGACGCGCATCATGCGTATACCATTCACCATCGATATAGACGTCGAACCAGGCGCTGAAGTCCATCGGTGCATCCACCGGTGGTATACCGATGTCACCAAGATAGCCCGTGCAGTAGCGAGCCGGGATGTTCATGCACCTGCACAATGTAATGGCAAGATGCGCAAAATCCCGGCAGACGCCCTGCCGCTCCTGATAGCCGTCCCACGCGGTCTTGTCGGGCCGGGCATGATGATAGCCGAACTCGATATGGTTGTGGACGAAGTCGACGATGGCATCGACCCGATCGCGCGCCGTTGGATAGTGCGAGAAGTTGGCCCAGGCGACGTCCATCAGCCGATCGGTCTCGCAATAGCGGCTGCCGAGCAGGAAGATCATCACATCGTCCGGAAGATCTTCCACCAGCATCTGCGGGCCAGCGGGCGGGCGCCGATCGGGTTCGCCGCTGTCTTCGATCACGAAGTCACAGGATAGCCTGACGCCACCGGGCGGAACGGTCAGGCGCGTGGCAACATTCCCGAAGCCGTCCTCATAATGGTAGAGTGGCATATCGGGGCCGCTCCTCAATCTCTGCGCGGTCCGCAGGTCGTGATGGCGCGAGGGATGCAAGCTCAGCATTGCCATCATTGCCGTTCGCGTTTCGGCTTCGAAACTGATGTCATATCCGCATCGGATCAGCATGCAGGTCCCTTTCCTGAAGTACCGACTGGTCGGCTGTTGACCGCTCCATGGGTGGAACGGGGAAATTTGTCGGGGTCGGCGCGCGAAACGTCGACAGTCACTTTCATTTCCTGGAAACTGGCGGGCAGACCGAACCACGTGCCAGAAAGCGGCGAGGCCTGATAAGGGTCGCGGGCGATGGCGACGCGGATCAGGCCACGATTGCCAATGATGCCGTTGGTGGGATCGAATTCGACCCATCCCGACCCAGGCAGGAAGATGCGCACCCAGGCATGGGTATTGCCGCCACCCACAACGCCCTGTTTGCGCGATGGATTGTAGACATAGCCTGACACGAAGCGCGCGGCGAAGCCGAGCGCACGTACCGCCTCTATCATCAGCACGGCGAAATCGCGGCAGGTGCCCTGCCGCTTCCTTAGCGTCTCGATTGGCGTCTGTGTGCCCTTCTCATGCCGTGGCACATAGGTGAAATCGCGCTTGATGCCGGTTGCCATGGCGGTCAGCATGGCAACAGTTTCCGTGTCGCCATGATTGCTGACAAATCTGCGCGCCCAGTTGTCGACGATCCGTTCAGGGTCGTGATGCTGGCGCTCGATCGATCGCAATAGATCGGGCATATCTTCCGACGAATAGGTGAATGGAAACAGCTTTGCGTAAGCCTCGACATCGACCTGCCCCTGGGCGAGCGGTGCATGTTCCAAGGTGGCCTCGCTCGTGACCGTCAGCTGCGAGGTCCGTCGTTCGAACAGGGCCATGGCCACCGAATTGCCGAACACGTCGTGCAACCAGCGAAGTTCGCTGGGCTTGGGATTGATATCAAGGCGAGCCGACAATAGATGTTGGTCAAAAGCCTCTCGCGGACGCATCATGATGCGATGCTCACCCAGCGATACCGGCGCCTTGTAGCGATAGTCCGTGACATGTCGGATCGTCAGCAATGGCATGGGTTCGGATCCTGACGGTCGGGCGCGCAGCTCGCGAGCTATTGGGCCCGGATGATCCGGCGCCGTTCGAGTTAACCAACGCAGGGCGCGCCTCGCCGTTCCTACTGATCGGTGATCCCGTAGGCGCTTGGCAATCTCAGGCTCGATTGTGCCGATCTGACGCGCGACATCGCGCGGGATATCGACTGATTCCACAGATTGAATTGGTGAGAGAATGTCGGCTGGCGGTAGTGCGAGATCCCTTATTCTGGGGTGCACAGATGCAAAACAAGGCCTCTTTCCAAAAAGTGGGCGTTTGAGTCGAAACGATCGTCGCGATGCGCGGCCGGTTGCAGAAGAAAGGCGAGGTCATCCACATCATTTGCGATCACATCACCGACCATGACGCGATGATACGCTTAACCGGGCGGATGGACTTTCCGTTAGTGCCGCGACGATGGCGCCGCGCACGGCAGTGGTCCTGATCCGCGCCATCCGACGTTGCCACGCGGCCGCTCGTTTGCGTCCGCGCCGTTCGGCGCGGTGCAGGAGCAGCAGGACATCCTTCGCATCCGCATCCATGACCTTCAATAAAGCGGCGGCGCGCGCCGCGGGACCTATCGAATGTGCGCTCAACACTCCACCCGAGGCGACGATTGTGAAGAGCAAGATACAGAGCCGCGGTGTCGCGTTAGCACTGTGGGACCTGCGCCCCTGGTGCCCGGACGAGTGGCTTCTCGCCTTCTGGGAAGCCGACGGCCCCGATCACGACATCCGACGAAGCAAGGGGCTCCATGCCGCTTATAACGGGATCGTTTGGCAGCTTCGCGGCAGCGGTGAACGGTGAAATGACGTAATCGAGTACCTATATAGACGAAACGACAAAATTACCCGCAGGACGAGGTGAACATGGCCAATGGCTGGGCGCCCGACAGTGCCGTACAGGAGCAGATCGAAGACAGTGTGAAGGACGCGCTGGCGATCGCCCGGGCGCGTATGCCCTCGGGCGAGGGTCTCGATGATTGCGAGGCGTGCGGTGAACCGATCCCGCTGGCGCGTCGCGCGGCACTGCTTGGCGTGCGCACATGCGTCGCCTGTCAGTCAGCGCGCGACAAGCGGCCGAACTTGGGTGGCATCAACCGGCGCGGCAGCAAAGACAGTCAGTTGCGCTGAGCGGCCACCCACGAAATTTCGAGCTCCCCTCGCCGTCGTGCTGACGCTGCTGGCCTGCGCCTGGGAGCCGCCCGCACTTGCCGAGGAATGCGATGGCGCGCTTCCACGCAAGGGTGCGACCTTTAACGGCATCGTCCGCTATGCCGGCGATGGCAATGGTCTTTGCGTGGGACCGGAAGGACGGCCGGGCCGCTGGATCGGAATCCGCCTTGCCGACCTAGATGCTTCCGAGTTGCATGAGCGGGCGGCGCGGATGCCATGCACCAGCTAGCGCGGGCGGCAATTGGCAAGATGCTGGTCTGTTGTGCTGCGGCTTCGAAAGCGCCAGGGCTTACCTTGCGCCGCGCTTGGTCCACCATCTGTCGGGAAGGTTCGGCACAAATGGGAGCATAGCATCGCTGCAATGGACATGCCGCGCTGGTCGGCCATTTATCGCAGCCTCTCCGATGAGGGGCACCGGGGATGAGCGCAGGCCCCGGCGGCATATATCCAGTGGCACCCGATAGCCGCCATTTCGCCGTACGCGGAGGCCTCTGCTGGTTAAGCAATCCAGCGCTCGAACCACCGACACGTGAACGCCTCGTCAGCGCGTTGAAGGTCGCACGACGCGTGGTTCTCACCACACGGCAAGGCAACCGTGCACAAGAAGCAGCGGCCGATGAGGAAGTTGAACAGGCGAAGACCGCTCTGGGTGAACGAGGGCAATTTGGTGGAACGATGGCGCGCCCGACCTCAACCCGTCATCTCGCTCGAACAGGCCCCTATGCCGATTGGTATGCGCACCTGTAATCGGGTGCCCGCCTTGGAACACCCGAATGCAGCATTCCGGTACCTGACGGAGCTAAACCAGAACTGAGCTGTTTTATTCCCATTACAGGGAGATCAGTCATGACGCGTACGTCCATTTCAGCGATTATAGGCCTTAGCGTGGCGCTGGCCGCGTGCGGCGGTAGAGGCGACGACAAACTGGGCGAGCAGGCAAAAGAGGCTGCGGAAAATAAAGCCGATAAGATGGACGCCATGGCCATTAACATGAGTGGCACGTCCGAGGATCTGATGCAGGCCAAAGCCGATGCTACCCGCGAAGCCGGGGACGCCAAGGAAGAGGCGATCGACAGGTCGGACGTCAACGCGGACTCACTCACGCCGGCTGAACGGGAAAAGGTAATCAACGGTAACTGATGGGGAGCGGAAACTAGGACTGGCGCGGGCCCCAACAGGAAGACGGTCACTTGTTTCTAGGTGCAATAGCGATGACTTCAAGATGCGCATGGCGCGAGAAGGCCGCATTCAGCGGCGGCTGGACAAACATGTCTACTGCGCCTTGCCCATTCCGACAGGAGGGGCGGCATGACCTATAATGACCGGATGACGATGTTGGCACGGCTTGGTTTTGGAGCGCGTGGTCTCGTATATGTGCTGATCGGATGGTTCGCGTTGGATGTCGCTCTAAACGGAGGCCAGCCCACCGACAATCAAGGGGCGCTTGGGACGCTCGCACGCGCGCCGCTGGGACATATCTTGCAGGCAGTCTGTGCGTTAGGATTTGCCGGTTACGCCGTCTGGCGGCTCACCGAAGCGATCACCGACCCTGAAGGCCGGGGTGGAACCCTCAAAGGCAAGTTCGAACGCCTCGCCTATGGGTTTAGCGGCCTGGCCCATGTCCTATTGGCGACGGCGGCGGCGCGCCTCGCTCTCAAGCAGGTGGCAGCCAAATCAGGGACACCTGGTGACGAAAGCGCGGAAAGCTGGTCGGGCTGGCTAATGGAACAATCTGGCGGTGTCATGCTGCTGGTTCTGGCGGGCGTAACGCTTTTCGCCGTCGCGGCAGCCCAAGCTATTAAGGCCTTTAAGGCGCGGTTCGACGAACTGGACGGCGATGTTCCGGCGCCTACCTATGTCCGGTGGATCGGCAGGCTGGGGTACGCTGCACGGGGCCTCATCTTTGCCCTTTGCGGCTGGTTTCTGATTTCAGCAGCCCTTAGCCATGACGCCGAGCGCGCAGGGGGCCTGGGCGAAGCGCTTAGACAGCTGCGAGCACAGGATAGTGGCGGTATCATTCTGGCAATAGTGGCTGTCGGACTGGCATTGTTTGGTCTGTTTAGCATGATAGAGGCGCGGTACCGTCAGATAAGGGTCAAAAAGCCTAGTTTCCTTTAAGCTTTGACCGCATGAAATGGCGTGGCCAGCAGCAGCCAGGTCCGATCGCGAACGTTGAAAATTGTCTCGCGGTTTAAGAGAACTCTCGCCTTCGGGCCCGTTAATCGAGGCATATAGGAGAAGCGATGCTCTTTCTTTTTTCACGCCGAATGGGGTGCGCTGGTTCGCTATTTGTATCAGGCGCTGCCACCCACCTGAATTTCTATGCCCTTGGATGGCTGTGAAGGTGCGAAAACTACTCCTGGCGACGCTGCCGCTTTTGACCCTCTGTCAAGCCTGCGGGATCGAGAGCCCGGAAGTGTCTGATCCATCTATTTCGGATGAAGACCGGGCCTATGGGAAAGAAGCGCATCCTCAATTGCTGGCGGAATTCGGTGGCGACTATCGCACGAGGCAAGCCGCATATGTCCGCACCATCGGCGAGCGTGTCGCAAAAGCGGCCGGATTAGAAGGGCAATGCACATTCACTCTTGTGAACAGCGACGTCGTGAATGCGTTCGCAGTACCCGGCTGCTATATCTATGTAACGCGTGGCCTTGCTGCGATCGTTACCAGCGAGGCCGAGTTGGCTTCGGTCCTCGGACATGAGGTTGGCCATGTCGTTGGTCGCCATGCTCAAAAGCAGGAGCGCCGGTCTTTGTGGCGTACGCTGGGCGTCATTGCCGTGAGCTTGACCGGCTCCGAGCGACTTACCCGGCTGACGAGCCAGGCCGTCCAATATTTTGGGCTGCGCTATTCGCGAACACAAGAATATGAAGCCGATGATCTTAGTGTCGGCTATCTCGAGCGCGCGGGATATGACGTCTTTGCCGCTGCAGACATGCTGGGGGGCCTTCAGCGTCAAGATGATTTTATGACGGCCACGCATAGACGCGATCAGGCCCGAAGCGTTCCGGAGTGGGCGCTGAGCCATCCTCTCACGAAACATCGTATTGATCGTGCTTTTGAAACCGCGAGAAAAACCGGTCTTAAAGATGATGCCCTCCCAGAAAGCGCGGAACGTTATCTCGCTGAGGTGGACGGCTTGCTCTACGGCGATGACCCTGAACAGGGTTTTGTGACGGGACGACGCTTCGCCCATCCAATCATGCAGATATCGTTTGAAGCGCCCCCAGGCTTTTCGCTGACCAACAGCCCGCGCGCAATCGGGATACATGGCCCAGGCGGCATCTCTGGAGAATTTGGCGGTGGCGACATCAAGGGAGGCGATCTTAAAGAATATGCCGAAGCACTGGCGTCAGAGGTAGTCGGCAATGGGTCCGGACGGGTAACGGGCGCGACCGTTACGACGATCAATGGCTTGCCGGCAATCCTGACGCACATCCAGTTGCAGGTTCGCGACGGGAGCATACCGATTGACATTGCCGTCTATGGTGGAGGCTCGGGACGAGCGTATCATTTCGTCATCGCTTCTCCCCCGGCTGACGTTAACGCCGCGACAGTGGACGCGTTGTTCGCGTCCTTCCGCCGGCTGTCTCAGACAGAAATCGCCTCGTTGCGGCCTCGTTTCGTCAGAACGGTAAAGACATCGGCGGCTGTAACGCCGGAGGCTCTGATCCGGCAGGTTGCCGATCCCGCACCGCGCGCGCTTTTCGAGCTACTTAATGGCCGCGGATCAGACCGTCCGATCCGTCCAGGTCAAATAGTAAAGATCGTCACCTATTTAGACCGCAAGTAATGCATATTTGGCTCCTAGGAGCAGTTAGTGGCGCGCACTTTTGAGGTCAGACGGCGTGGATCGCACATACGTCCTCGATGCGGGCAACATATTCCCATCAACCATGGGAATGCACGACAGGTCCTTCCGCCACGGTTTCAGATTATTCTCAGCCAGGAGTAGGCGCACGATTCTTAAAGACAGGTCGTCATGGTCTGTCAGCCTCACCATTTCGCTGGCGAGAAGATCAAGCGTCCAGCGCGCGGGTCCCAGCGGCGGCTTCGAGCAGGGCGTCGCACCAGTAACGCTTCCTCCTTGTCGAGCACAAACGCCGGCGGGCACAACATGGGTCCAAGACGACGGCGGCTTCACCGATGGTTATCTCGCATGGCGGGCCCGAAACACGCGGAATGCCCGCCGCAGCCTGAGTTTTTCAGTTCGGAAAACAGGAAGTTACATGGCGAATCAGGAGTTTACGGACGGGATCATGTTGCTCAAGGCTGACCATCGTGAGGTTGAGGCTTTGTTCGAAAAATATGAGAAGACCAAGGACAGTGCGAAGAAACAGGTTATCGCCTTGACTATTTGCACCGAGCTCAAGGTCCACACGATGATTGAAGAGGAGCTTTTCTATCCGGCATTTCGTGGCAAGATCGAAGACGACACGCTCGATGAAGCCTATGTCGAACAGGACGGCGCCAAGGTGCTGATCGACGATATCGAAACTTCGGGTCCAGAGGCTGAATTTTATGATGCCAAGGTCAAAGTGTTATTGGGAAAAATCAAGCACCATGTCCATAAGGAGGAGATGCCCAAGGAGGGCATGTTCGCCCAGTGCCGCGCTACCGATGTGGATCCCGTAGCGCTGCGCGATCTTATGCTGGCTCGCAAAAGGAGTTGCTCGCGCAGGCCAAGGCTGCCGGACTGCCACCAGCAAAAGCCACGGCGGTTCGGCTCTTACCGGCCTGAAAGTCTACATCGGCCAAACGATCTTCAGATGGCAATTGGCCGAATGAGAAGATCGGACATGTGCCCCGGCGCGGAATGTGGCTGGCTGCAAAGTTCATTGAAGCGGCCGGCGGGCATGGCTCGCCGGCCGCATAGGTAGAGCGACAGGCTTTAGGCAGCCTGCTGTTCGTCGTTCGGCGCGCCCAGCCGGTCATTGGCTGCGACACCCTCGATCGCGATGCGTCGTGGCTTTGCGGCCTCGGGAACCTCGCGCTTGAGCGTGATGATAAGCAAGCCGTTCTCGAACTGTGCCGAGCGGACCTCGACAAAGTCGGCCAGCTGAAAGCGACGTTCAAACGCATGATTGGCGATACCGCGATACAAATAGCGGCCGCGATCCTCCTCGTCCGGCTTGCGACCGGATACAGTCAGCTGGTTCTGCTGCGCGACAATCTCGATTTCTCCCGGAGCGAAGCCGGCGACCGCAAGCGTGATGCGATAGCTGTCGTCGCCTTCTTGCTCGAGATCGAAAGGTGGCCAGGTGTCGGCCTCGGCGCGGGAGCTTGCTTCGAGCATGTCGAAGAGTCGGTCAAAGCCGACAGTCGAGCGGCGATAGGGGGTAAAGTCAAAATTCGTCCTCATAGCCAAATCCTCCTAAAAGCAATCTGATCATGAGAAGTGCCAGGAACGAGCTGGCACCCTCGGCTGCCAGGCCAGTTTGCACCCGGCAGTGGCGAAAATAGGTCAGGTCAAAGTGACTTCAAGACCGTTCGACAATTTTTGGGCGGGGAATGTCGGCGTTGCTGACAGTTGTGCTCATCAGGGTCGGCTTAAGCCTCTCTGACAGACTCGGCGTGTTTTAACTCCCAGCCGCGCCAGCACCTCAAGGATTATCTGAGCCGAAAAAGGTTTGGACACCAGCACTGCGAAGTCATCTTTCAACAGTGTCGAATGCGCGCCTTCAGTAGTCAGCAGAACGCGGACATCAGCGTAGACTGATCTCAGCCTTGCCAAGAGCGCAAGGCCTCATTTTTTGGCAGCGTGGCAGCGATTATCACTGCATCGTAACGGTCCTCGGCCGCCCCCAGCATGGACAGCGCTTCGCTGGCGCATGCTCTGCGGTTTAATCCTGCGGTGCCATGATGACCAAAGAACAGCCCACCTTGGACTTCACCGCTGGTCAAACAACCGGAACCGTCCAAATAGCGTGTAACCGGTAGATGGCCCTCGGGCATACCCTGCAGCGGCGTGTTGCGACCGTAGCCTGGGTCTAGACGAATATTATCTGAACGAACGGTCCCCTCCCCGCGAAAGTAGGTGCGAAGATTGCCGTGTTTCGCGGCATCGGAAAAGTTTCATTAGCCGAATGGCGCGCTGCCGAAAGGCTGTGGAGCATGTAGCTCGCGCCCTTCTCGTCGACGAGATTATAGTAAAGGCCCCGAATTCAGCGCCTGTTAGCTTCGCGCCTGCATCCGTGACGAGCTGCACTATGCGATCGAGATTCCTTTTAGCAGCGACGGCCGCGCCCGTCCTGTTGAGGATTTAAAGTGAGTCTTGCAGCGCAACATTGCTCATCGCAACCACTACGAAGCCCGCCGACAGGGAGAGAAGTTCGACGGATTGCTCGGTCGGCGCAGTCTTCTCCATCCAGTAGGCGCCTATCGCTGCGCCGGCCGGGCCTATGCCGACCGGCATCATCACCATGCTCTTGGCGAAAGTCTTGGCATAAAGCGCAAGCGGCACGCGATCGTCGGCGGATATGTCCGGAGTAAAGCGGTCGGGCGGGACACCCAGCGGCAACGGTCACGGTTGGGGCTTCCTCGCGCTAAAGAATGTATGGAATTGATTGAGGGCCTGGCCGGCCTGGGCGATACGCTGAAGATCATCGTCGCAGGACGCGCAAACGCCCGAAAGGATCGCGCCAAGCCCCGGCGTTTCGGGCCGGTTGAACTTGCCATCGGCAATGTCGAGGTCGTGAATAAGCTCGCCAATCGCGATAAGCGCCGGATCGTCGGACAGGCCCGCTCGCAGGACGATGGTCTCGAAGCTGCAACGATCGTCCTCATGCGTAAACTCGGCCTCAGCCATGTCGAAGCACAGCTCGCCGGGGCCAGGCAGATAGCTGTGGATGTCGACGAACTTGAAGCTTGCCTCCGGATCGACGAAGCGACGGATGAGCCAGGCGCAGGCGATCCGATCGACATGAACGCTGCTTCGCGTCACCCAGACTTTCGCTTTGAGATCGAGCGGTTGCCCGGCCAGAGGCTGGGAGCGGCCAACATCAGGATGCACGTAACGCTGGCGATCGAGTTCTGCGAGAGCCGCTTCGGCATCCCGGCGCCCGCTTGCTCCAAAGTGGTCGAGCGCCGTGACCTCGCCGATCCGCTTCTGGAGGCGCGCAATGTCGGCGCCGCTGGCAGGGCCGGTTTCCAACAGGCGTCGGGCGCTTTGCGTTATCTCGTCATAGTCAGCGTTCCGCGCGCCATCGAACAATGCCCGCGCATCTGCGTCCGACATGCCCGAAAGGAGGTTTGCTTCAATCAGGATCGCTTCGCCGCCCCCAGCAACGATCTCTTCCAACAGTGCCTGGAATGTTGCTTCGTGCTCTGGCGTTCGCGGGAGGAGGTGGACGGCATTCTTGATCGCCACCGCACCGATCGCTTGAAGCCGACGCCAAATCTTCACGCGCAAATATGGCGGTTTCGTCGGCAGTTGATGGAGCAGAGCGATCCACTCGAAAGGAATTGTTGCCTGAATCATGATATAGTTATATCCGAAGAATTCTTGAGAGAAAATAGGTATATCTTATATGGCATTTCGGTGGGGGCGCGTGGGATGTGCGCTGGTAGCAGGCGGAACCGTGGCCCTTGTCATCAGCCCTGCTCACGCTAGTGAAGCCAAGGAAGGATTTACGGTCTCTGCTACGATGCGCTTGCGGTACGAGCCGATCGACGGGCAGGCGCGTGTCGGCTTCAACAAGATCGATGACTTGGTAAACCTGCGCACCAACGTGCTGGCGCGCTACCTGAAGTCCGATGTCGAGGTCGCTGTCGAACTGTTTGACAGCCGCGTATGGGGCGACCGGACTGGTACGCCTGTATCGACCAACGAGGTCAATGCGCTTGAACCGGTGCAGGCCTATGTCGCAGGCACCTTGAGAGACCCTTTTGGAAAAGGATCTAAAGCCACCGTCACAGCCGGGCGCATGACGCTCAATCTTGGCTCACGCCGCCTGGTGGCGGCGGATGACTATCGCAACACCACCAACGGCTACACCGGCCTAAAGATTGATCTTTCTGCGAAAGGCGGCTGGAAAGGGACCTTCATCTACACCTTGCCGCAGGTCCGCCTGCCCGACGCTCTTGACGATGTCCGCAGTGCGAAAGTGAAGCTCGACAGGGAAAGCTTTGACCTTGTGCTTTGGGGCGGTCAGGTAAGCCGGGCAGGAACGCTTGGCCCGGCCGCTCTCGAATTCACTTACTTCCACCTCGGCGAGCGTGATGCGCCGGGTCGTCCCACACGCGATCGTTCGCTGGACACATTTGGCGGTCGCGTGATCCTCGAGTCCAGGCCCGCACATTTCGATTACGAGATCGAAGGCTTCGTTCAGGCGGGGTCGGTGAGCACATCTACGGCGGCATCGTCCCAGCGCCAGGACGTGGCTGCGAATTTCATCCATGCCGACCTGGGCTACACCTTCCCAGGTGCCTGGACACCCCGCCTATCGGTTGAATATGATCGGGCAAGCGGCGACAAGCCGGGTGGGAAGTTCGGCCGTTTCGATACCCTCTTTGGCATGCGGCGCGCCGATCTCGCGCCTGCAGGTCTTTACAATGCGCTCGCGCGCACGAACATCGAGACCCTCGGGAGCAGACTCGAGGCGAGACCTGACACGCGGCTGGACTGGTTTGCGGCGTACAGGCTAATGTGGCTGGCGACCCGCCAGGACAGCTTCTCGTCGACGGGTGTTCGCGACGCCACAGGCAACTCCGGTGATTTTGCAGGCCATCAGCTGGAAGGCCGTGTACGCTATTGGCTGATACCGAAACGGCTGCAGTTCGAATGTGATGGCTTGCTGCTTTCCAAGGGACGTTTCCTGCGGGACGCGCCAAACGCCACTGCGGGAAAGTGGACGCGCTACGTCTCGTTCAACCTGACTGCGAGTTTGTGACGGTTTCGCGCGCGGACGATCACACTCTCTCCGAAATCGAAATCGCAGGCGTCGGTTCTTGACGAAGGCCCTTTCGCGCATGCTGCCGTCGACCGAGCAAAGCGTGTGCTCGGCGAGCGCGGGCAGGTGTGGTGGGACGACGGCGCACCCGACTATAATCGCCACATGGCGCGCAATACGCTTTACGTGAACTGGTTCGCCGGCAAGGGCTGACGCCCCTTCCTTCGGGCTGGGCGATCACGTCCGCTCAGCTGGGAGCGGCCCGGCCTTCAGCGCCCTTTGCGTGTTCATGTTTTTCAACATCAGGCGCGCAGCAGGCACAGCGGCGGGGTGTGCGATCTCTGCTCTTTGCCGCCAGCGAGCGGCGCTCGGCGCGGTTCATTGGCGGTGCGTGGGTATCGCCCGGCAGGGTCATCGGACCCCCTCCCGGGATATTCCCCCTAGCTGCGGGATCAACCGATCCGCTCGAAGCTGCTCGAACAGTTCGACGAAAGCATCATCAGTGGGCTGATAGGCGCTGAAGCCCAACCGCCGGCTCTTGGACATGTCGGTGACCACCTCGATCGGCCGGCCAAGGTCGGCATCGGTATGCCAGGGCGACGCCAGCCGCTGCAGCTCCGGTTCCACCAAGCCTTCCCGCTCGGCGATCTGCCGCCAGAGCGCCTCATCGCCCGCCATCTGCCGCTCGAGCGGACGCACCGTCCCGTCGAATGGAACAGACTCGATCCCGAACCACGAAGCGATCCGGCCCCACATCCAGCTCCAACGAAAGACGTCACCATTGACGATGTTGAAGTCTTCGTTCGCGGCCGCCGGCGTCGTCGCGGCCCAGAGCAGCTGCTTGGCGAGCTGGCGTGCATCGGTCATGTCGGTGAGACCATTCCACTGCGCGGTTGATCCTGGGAAGGTGAACGGCCGCCCGGTCTCCCGGCAAATGGTAGCGTAAACGGCCAGCGTGGTGCCCATGTTCATGGCATTGCCCACGGCCTTGCCGATCACGGTGTGCGGTCGGTGGATGCTCCAGGTGAAGCCATCTTGCGCAGCCGCAGCGAACACCTCGTCTTCCTGCGCATAATAGAAGTTCTCGACATCGAGCCGGCCCTGTTCCTCGCGGAACGGCGTCTGCGGCAACGCCCCTTTTCCATAGGCTTCGAAGGGGCCGAGATAGTGTTTGAGACCCGTGACCAGCGCGACATGACCCGGCTGATCGGGCTTGGTCAACCCGTCGAGCAGGTTGCGGACCATTGCCGAATTGACGCGGATGTTCTCGGCCTCGCTGTCCTGCCGCAGCCAGGTCGTGATGAACACCGCGTCAGGCTGAATATCGCGCAGCGCCGTGGCAGTCGCCTCGGTATTCTGAAGGTCGGCGACGACCGGTCGCACGCCGGCTTGCCCGGTCGCGCGCCGTGCCAGGCCGTGCACTTCCCAACCCTGTTCGAGAAGCAACTGCGCGGTCGCGCTTCCCACGATGCCGCTTACGCCTACGACCAATGCTGTCTTCGCCATCATACTGCTCCGATACGGGGACCGTTCGGCAGCCAGGCTGACGGCAATCCATGTCACTCACCTTTGTGAACGGCTACCACAGCCGAGCGTTCCCGAGACGAGCGGGCGATGGGTCCGACGCGATCGCCGGGGGGCGTGACGAGGTCTCCCTCTTCAGCAAGGCCTATCCGCAGAAGGCGTCGCTCGCCCGGCTTCCCCGTCCGTGCGAGGCGGGCCTGAAGCGACTCGGTACAGACCGGCTCGACCTCTATCTGTTGCACTGGCGCGGAAACATACCGCTCGCCCAAACGGTCGAGGCGACGCAGGCAATTAAGCGCGGCGGAAAGATCTGGCGTCGGGGCGTCAGCAGCGATACCGACAACATGGAGGAGTTGGTCGACGCCGGCGGATCGGCCTGCGTCGCCGACCAGATCCTCTACAAGCTGATCCGCCGCGGGCCCGAGCACGATCGTCTGCGCTGGCCCGAGGAGGTCCGCTATGCCGATCCACTGATGGCCGCCAGCGAACAGAACCGCTAGTTCGCTGAAATGGCCACAATCGGCGAGGCGTTGAGCGCCGACCCGGTGCCCCGGGCCCGACGGGAGGCTACCGCGCTGATTGAAGATATGCGAGGCGGGTGCGGCACAGATGTCGGGACCGCCGAGGTCGCAAGATTGATCATCAGACCACGAGGGATCGGCAAGCAAAATGATGTGCCGCCGAGGCTGGCCGTCCAGGCAGCGATCGATCTGCTGCCCGATTGGGCCCGCACGCTACACGGTCTGGCCGTATCCCCGCTCGAGCGCCTGATCCTCAAGACCGGAGCATGGGGTGTGACGCAAACCCTGCGCTGGGCATTCCAATGATGGATGACAGAGCGGCTCGACTGGAATCGCTGTGGTTGGCCACAGAGGCCGCCGCCGCTGAGCGCGATTTTGGAAAGGCGGCAAACCTTCGCGATCGCGTCAACCTGTCTCGGGCCGCGTCGCCTGCAGCTGGACCGGTCGAGCTCGATCACACTGGCCTCGATCGCCAGAAGCCAGGCGCAATGGGTCTGGGCACCAGCCAGCAGCGGATGACGCAGCCATCGGCTGGACGCCGCCCCGCAAGCCCTATCCGACGCCGCGCGGCCATAGGTGCAGGAAGGGCCGCGCCGGTTCCTGATAGGATTCCAGATGGGCTGGAGCCTCCACCTCGCCAACGTCTACGAGATTAGATCAACCGTTTGCGGAACGAGCCCGCGTCTCGAGATAGGACGCCATCTTCGCGTTGCCTTGATCGTTCGCCACCGAGATTGCGCTATTGCCAGCGACATCCGTAGCCCTGGGATCGGCACCCAAGGCCAATAGCCGATCCACGATGGCATAATGGTCGAAGAGCGACGCCATCATGAGCGCCGTCTGGCCTGCACGGTTGACGCTGTGAGGATTGGCGCCAGCGCCTAGGAGCAGGCCGGCGATTGTATCATAGCCCTTGAACGCCACGCCCATGAGCGCGGTGTTCCCGCGCGCTTTGTCGGGCTGATCGACTGACGCGCCCAGATCGAGCAAGAGCGCAGTGGCGGCCTGCTGGCCGTTGTAGCTGGCAAGGATGAGCGCGGTATAGCCTTTGCCGTCGATAGCCTCAATATCGGCGCCGCCTTGCAGCAGCGCCGGAATCATGTCGGTTCGGCCGATCCGGGCGGCATCAAACAACAGTTCCTGGATTCGCTCAGACGAAGGCAGGGGCGGCAGAGTCGGACCGGTGGTCGTCGCCTGTTCAGCATACTCGTTCATAGAGAGATCCTTTGTGCGTCACAATCGAGCTAGGCGCATCCGGGAATGCGTCCAAACCAAGCAATGGCATTCCCTGCCATGGACTGCAGATTCTAGCGGGCCTCATCAGTTCGCTGGCGCCATGGCCCCACACTGTGGCGGGCTTGCGCCAATAGGTGGCCGGGACGCCGGGTTTGAAGCATCCGTGATCGTGTAGAGGATGGTGAAGATGAGCGCTGCTTAGCATCGCGAGCCCGATGCCAAGCAACAGGCGGAACTGCTGCTGCGGCTTGGCTGATCAAAATTAACCATCGGCATCTCCAGCAGGGGCCGATCGAGTGCCGGACACCCGGGCCGACGAGCTGATTGAAAAAGGTAGTGGAGAGACGCGTGAGCAGTCGCGCGGTTCCGACGCACTATCATGACAATAATGACGGCGCGTTGGCAACTGTCTGGTGGCTGAGCGGTTGAGGTGGCACATCAGGAGAACCACCAGTGACGCATAAGCCAGCTATTCCCGCCGCGGGCACGCCGCCCTACCCCACGCACCCAGCGCCCCAGGTTCATGAAGCGACCCAAGCCCCTGTCACCAAGGAGCCGTCGAGCGATAACACGCAACGGAATGTTAGCATCCTTGGCACCGCGGTTGGCATCGGCTCGGCGGCCATCGTCGCGGCACTGCTGTATGCCGGGCGTCGTCGCGGCTGAATAGGTAAGCTGGTTGAACGCCAGCACGGATCTGGTTGTCGGATCAACTAGCGCGCCAAGCTAGATGTTTGCGGTAGTCATACCTGCCAAGGGCCGCTCACACCCATTGCAAAAGACTGAGTGATTCCGCTTAACTTCAGAGGCTGTTAGCTTTTGGATCTTAAGCCATTCTCAGGCGGAGAATTCGAACATGCAGACAGGGTGTCATGGTTGCAGGTCAAGGGGCCAGTTTTTCGACTTAGCCATGGCTTTCCAACCTATCGTAGATGTCGAAACCGGGCGCCCGTTCGCGTTCGAAGCGCTCGTCCGCGGCCGTGACGGTGAAGGCGCGAGCGAAGTCCTGGCGCGCGTCACGCCCGAAAACCGCTATGCATTTGATCAGCAGTGCCGCCAAGCAGCGATCGAATGGGCTGTTTCGGCCGGCATTCTGGAAACGGGTGCGCGGCTGTCCATCAATTTCTTGCCCAATGCCGTCTATTCCCCGGTCGCTTGTATTCAGTTGACCCTCAAAACCGCACACGCAACAGGATTTCCGACTGACCGGCTGATCTTCGAATTCACCGAGAATGAGGAGATGGGCGACACCGAACATGTCAAAACCATCATCGATTCATACCGAAAAATGGGTTTCGGCACGGCAATTGACGATTTCGGTGCAGGACATGCCGGGCTGGGATTGCTAGCCAATTTCCAAACCGATTACATCAAGCTCGACATGGAACTCGTGCGCGGGCTCGATGAAAGCCTGCCGCGCCGGATGATCGTAGAAGGCGTCCTGCGGATCGCACAGTCGCTAGGCATCACCATCATTGCTGAAGGTATCGAGACATTGGGCGAATATAAAGCGCTTCGAGCGATGGGCGTCCGGTATATCCAGGGGTATCTCCTGGCTCGTCCGGGTTTCAAGACGCTGCCATCTGTGACGCTGCCGGATGAGCGATATGCAGCAGTTGCGTGACGGACGATATCAGAGGATAAGACAGGGCGAACGGGATACCCGCTATAGCGCCGTCGTTTGGTTTCCCTCCGTCGATCCTGAACCTCGCCTTTTTCATTGGTGATAAGAGCCACATGTCCCTGCTCAGGCTTCGCCGAACAAGCGTCGGCGCCGAGTTTGCAGAGGGCGTTACATGTCGAACGAATCAGCCTCGCAAGTGGAGGCAGAAGCAAAAGATGCGCGCCATGTAACACTAACTTTACCGGAAGCCCGTGCACGCGATGCCAGCATCTGTCCAAGCAAGAGCACTGGTTGCCCTAGCGGCCGAAGGAACAGCAGCAGGAGAATGGCGGAGCACGATGCCCGCTGTGCACGCGGCAATCGACCAGTTGGTGTTCGAGGGAAAAATAAGGCTCAGCTGCAAGGGAAAGCATCTCCCGCTAAGGCAAGGTCCATACCGCATCGGTTTCGTTTATTAGCGAAAAATGCCTATTGGCCGATCCGATGCGGCGCCTTTGGCCCTGGCGTAAACGGTAATGCCGGAGCAGCGGTTAAGCCACTCCGGCCTTGTGACTCAGTAGGTCGACACGCGGGCACGGGCCGAATTGTGTCCGCCGTTGCGATGAAGGATATCGCTAGCTGTTTCGGTCGTTACGTCGCTTGATCTCGTGTCAACGGTCACCAATACGCCTTCGCCGCTCAAGCGATCACCATAATAATCGGCATCTTCCTTCGCGATGCCATGGTGGACGAGTGTTTCATTCAGCGTGCCCGCGGCGGCGCCGGCAACTGCGCCGATCGCGGCCGCACCTGGGATGGCAGAGGCAGCAATAGCGCCTGCTGCCACAAGCGGACCCACCCCAGGGATGGCGAGGGCCGCGATGCCGAGACCAGCGCCCAGCGCCCCTCCGCCGAGGATGCCGCGAAGGATGCTCCCGTGCCCATCCTCGCTCACGGTTTCATCGTCGGTGATCTTGGTCGTGCCACCGTCTCCTTGTGTAATTACGGATAGAGCGCTGTCGGAGACGCCTGCGGTGCGAAGGTCCGCCACAGCCCGTTCGGCTTCCGTGCGCGTATCGAAGAGGGCCGAGGCCAGATATGACTGCATGATGACTTCTCCTGTATTTTAGCGAATAGAGCCGCGACGAACCAAGTTGATGATTGCAAGCAGCACAATCGCGCCGACCAACGAGACGAGCACGGATTGGATGCTGATCACGCCACTGGTAATCGGCGCGCCGCCGATCAGTGGCGTCACGATGAACCCTGCGAGCAATGCGCCGACGACGCCGACGACGACATTGAGGATGACGCCCTGCTGCCCGTCGGTACGCATGATCATGCTGGCCACCCAACCGATCAGGCCTCCGACGATGAATAGAATGATGATGCCCATGACTGGTCCTTTCTGATGTGTAGGAAGAGGAAACGAGGCGGCCGCCGAGATGTTCAGATCGGCGGTCCGACCTGCACCGGATTGATAGGTGCTATTGCACTAGTGCCGCTAGTATTGCGCCGGAACGATCGAGCGTTCCGGGCGCTTGATCAGCTATGCCAGAGCAACCTCATTCCCTTGCATCGGAGCAACCCTCCCTCCGACACCTCGAGCAGCTTATGGCGCAATTACTCGATGGCGTGATCCTGATGGATTCTTCGGGCATTATCCTCAGCGCCAACGCTGCCGCCTTGCGCATGCACGGTGTCGGTTCGTTAGACGAGCTTGGGCGGACAGCCGAGGGCTACGCCGAGCGGTTCTCACTGCGCAACGAAGAGCATCAATTGCTGAAGCATCGGCAATATCCGCTTTTCCGCCTGCTTGCCGGTGAAAGCTTTCCCGACCTCGTTGTTGAGGTTGCGCCAGCTGGCGAAGACGATGCGCGCTGGATCCATCAGGTGCGCGATGTCACAATGGATGAGGACGGCGGTGAACCCGATCGCTTAGCGCTAATCATCAGCGACGTGTCCGAGCGCTTCAACGCCGAGGCCAGGTTCAACGCAATGTTCAACGCCAATCCAGCTCCCGCGCTAGTTGTGCGACTCGGGGACCAAAGGATCCTGCAGGCCAACCCAGGTTTCCTGGCGCTAACCGGCTTTGATCCAGGTCAGTTGATCGGCAGGACTTTGTTCGGTCTCGACCTGCTTGGACAGATCCCTGAACCGTTAAAAATAAGAAAACAAATCGAGGCCGGGGAAGTCGTATCGCAGACCGAAACCGAATTGCTTGTCGCGGATGGGTCAAGGCGGCTGACGCTGTTTGCAGGTCAACCCATCGATGTGACGGAGGAAGACGCTCTCTTGCTCACGTTTGCGGATTTGGAGCCGCGACGGCAGGCGGAACATGCCTTGGCAGCGAGCGAGCGCCACCTTGCCGCGGTGTTCGAGATGGCGCCTGTAGCTATGATGGTCACGCGAAACGGCGACCACCGCATCACCAGTGTGAATAAGGCTTTCCAGAATCTCATCGGTTACAGTCAGAACGAGGCTATTGGCCGAACGGCCGACAATCTGCAGCTCTGGGATTGCAGCGAACAGCGCGCGGCGGCGGAAAATCATTTGCAGGAGAGGGGCGGCTTTCGCGGTTGGGACGGACGTCTGCTGCCTAAGGCTGGCGAACCAATAGACTGCCTCGTCTCGGCAGAAACGATCAGCGTAAATGGAACCCCTTGCCTGCTTTGGCTCTATCAGGACATCATCGAACGACGGCGCACCGAGCGAGAATTGGTCGATGCAATCGATGCGGTGATGAAGGACGCCAATTGGCTCAGCCGCTCCATCATCGACAAGTTCGCAACGCTCCGGCGGCCTGGACCGCGTATTCCCAAAGTTGAACTCAGTCCCCGAGAGCGCGAGATTCTCGCCCTCATATGCGACGATCTGGACGACGCGCAGATCGCCGAACAGCTCAATCTCTCACGCAACACCGTCCGTAATCATGTCGCCCGCATTTACGCCAAGATCGGTGTGAACCGGCGCAGCGGCGCTGTAATATGGGGCCGAGAACGGGGAATGGGGCGTATGCAAAGCTGAGCTTACGAACGAATTTTATCTCACCGCCTCAAAAGCCCCGCTAAGCGGCGAGCCTATCGGCCCCCCGCATAGTAAGCGGCACTTCGGTCACTTCGTTAGTGTGAACCTTAAAACTGGCCAAGCGCACATTGCCGAACGCCGTGGTTAAAGCGGTATCCGCCGCGTCGCGGCCACAAGCCATCAGAATACGTCCGATGCGCGGCACATGATGGCGTGCGTCGAAACTATGCCACTCCCCGCCTAGATAGACTTCGAACCAGGCGTGGAAGTCCATCGGAATATCTACGGGATCTATGCCGATATCGCCGAGATAGCCGCTGCAATACCGCGCCGGGATGTTCATGCAGCGGCAAAGGGCGACAGCCAGATGAGCAAAATCCCGGCAAACGCCGACCTTCTCCTGATAGGCTTCCCATGCGGTTCTGGTCGCGCGCGCATAGGGATATCCGTAGGTCAGATGACCGTGCACGAAATCGACGATCGCCTGCACGCGCTGCCAGCCGGGCGGAATATGACCAAAGAGCCACCAGGCTTCGTTGGACAGCAGATCCGTGTCGCAATATCGGCTGCCGACGAGATAGATCAGGATATCGGCCGGGAGCGTGCCTATCTCATGCTGGATGGCACTGGGGCTCTGCCGATCGGGCGCGCCTGAATCTTTGACGACGAAATCGCAGGCGATGTTGGTATACCCTGGCGGCAAGGTCGTGCGCGTGCAGATATTGCCGAACACATCGCGATAATCGTCCATGGCGCTCGCGCGATCATTGGTCAGGCAATGCGAAGTCCGCAAATCGTTCCACCGGTCCGGACGAATGCTCAACATGGAAACCATGGGCGTGGGAGCATAGGCCTCGAACAGGAGGTCATAGCCGGCACGAATCAACATGAGGGAAGCTCCGGATAATCTGGCAGACTGCAACGCACATTCGTTCGCGCACAAGCGCACGAACATTGAACTGGTTGCAGGCCCCTCATTTTAGTTTGGAGGGGTTGCGAGCTGCGGACTGTCCGGTCTCCAGACGGGCGGATCGTCGAGGAGCAAGATTGTTGCGCAGATCAAAGCCTTGCTGCGTCCTCCCCCCGCCGCTCAATGACTTGCCGTGCTTGTGCGCGGCGAATCTTCATCATAACTTGAATTAACTTTGACGATTGGCATGAAACTCAATCTGCGCCTGGGGCTTGATAGAGCGAACGGACCCCATGGTCCTGCACCCGAAGAAAGGTCCGTAACATGTCTGGTAACGAGAATGGCTTGGATCTCGAAAACGGCCAGTCCGAAGAGGTCCCCCGTCGCGGACACGCTGGCGACGTTCATCCCAACGCTGATGACCTCGATCCGCGCACGCGCGGCGGTAAACCGCAAGAAGATGTGGAGGACCGGCCGTCCGTCGGCACGGTAACACCGGAGGATTATCCCAAGCCCGATCGCGCCGACTCCCGCCCCTGATGAATGAAGGAATTGCGATGAGCACGACTTTGGAAGGTAAATTCGCGAGCAGGAGCCATGCCGACCTGGCGGTCGAGCGTCTAGTTCAAGAGATCGGATCGAGCGGACGGATATCTTCGTGTCAGCCGAAGGCAGCCGAAATAGCGCCGGCAGCGTGATTGCTGGATCGGAGGACGAAACGGTTGGTCAGGCCGCAAGAGACGATGCCGTCCTTGCCGGACAGATCATCGTGTCCGGTGATCTGCAGGACGATACCGATGTCGAGGCGGTAACCGCCGCCTTGCGGGAGTTCGCGGCGGATATCTGGCCTCGCGCCGTCATCCGCAGCAAAGGATTTCAGCGCCCGGCTGATGGATTTGATATGTGTGCAAGCCCGGTTGGCTCCGATTTATCATGATCCTCGCATCGCTGAGTGGAACGTGGGCGCCGGCACCGGCGGGCAGAAACCGACAGGATCAATAGCGAGACGCTGGTTCATATCCTAATGGCGTGGATGCGCGACGAGCCAAGGGTATGCTCGATGGTTCGCGCGCCATCAAGGCTGCTGGCACACCACTGGCAAGCTCAAAGTGTCCGAAACCATCAGCATTGTCGAGCTGCCGCCCAAATGTCCAAGCTCAATCCGGTCGAGAACATTTGGCAGTTGATGCGCAATGATTGGCTATCGAACCGTGTCTTCACACTGCATGACAGTATCATCATCCACTGCCGCAAAGCCTAGAATAAGCTTGGTGGCCAGCCGTGGCGCATCATGTTCATTGAGCATCGCGAATGAACTCGTGAGTCCTAATCAATGCGGTTTGGCAATAAACGGCCGGGCAGCGCAATCAGTTCGGCGCCAATAGGCGATACAGGCAGTCATCGCTTCGGCCGCCGAGCTAAAGGTCTTAACACGCCGGCCGAACAAGCTTGTGAGGGGAATCCATCCTTCGGGTCTAAGAATCTCGATGCCGTATGCAACTGCAGATCTCCTGGCGCCGTCGGAACGCGCCGCCACAAACCCCGATTTCTGAAGTCCAGACGGCAAGTCCAGCGAAAGGTTATGCCCAGTGAGCCCAACGGGCGACAGGGAAATTGTCATCGCTTTAACGCTCTACGGCAAGGCTGCGATGGCACCGATTTTAGATGGAACGAAACCGGCACACTGACAATCTTAGTCCGTCTCTCCCGGAGAATGATGTTACCATCATGTGCGAAGAACATAGCGACCCACCCTCAATTCTAGTTTCTTTTCCGCAAGCAGCCAACGCTGCCTGTGCGTAGAATTCCCGAAGGAGAATTTTGGTAGGTCAGCACCCCGCGGAGGGTCAACCCGTCTCCCACTGTCTCAAACTGGAACAAATGGCGATTCGACGTTGAGTCGTGCTATTTGCGCCTTGATTTGTGGAACCACGAGAAATCCTGCGGCACCTAATGGTTAATTTGGGTGGGCAAGGGGCTATGCATCAACAGCACGGATGAGCTGAGTGATCGAGTCGCCGCCCGAGTCCAAAACAGCCTCAACACATTTGTAGTCGGTACTGCTTTTTCGCTACATATACCGCCTACCGGCCGCGAGGGCATAACCCCTGTCCATAGGATCGGAAGTACTTCAGCAGCTCAGAAATATGGTGTGACGGCAGAATAACCGTAAATAAATACTGTTAGATGATCGTACTTTACTGGACTTAATCTGCCAAAAATGATTTGCAGATTAATTTGTTTTAACGTGATGATGTAAAATGTTGGCATTTAACATTGTTTTTACTACGGTGTAAAATCACATTTGGTCAGTTTCGTAAGCTTAATGATATTTCAATCATTCCCCGTCATCACCAGTGCTGTGCCATAGTGGGCCACCGGTTCCGGCAGTCAAAATCTATACGGAGAAGGTCGACCTGTCCTGTTATGCATGGTCGTGGTCCGCGGGATGTTAGAATGCAGAATGATAAGCCACTGAATATCATCCATGTTACGCGGCAATTCTCTCCTGGTGTTGGCGGTCTCGAGAATTTTGTGAAGGATTTGGCGCTCAAGCAGGTGGATGAAGGACACCATGTCCGCACCGTATCGCTAGACCGCATTTTCAATTCTAAAATCCCGTCCCCGCTCGCTGATGTAGACAATCACCGTGGCATCCAGATCCGTCGCATCCCATTTTTCGGGACGAAGCGCTATCCGATTGCGCCTACGGTACTTAACTATCTGGACGATGCGGACATCGTGCATGTCCATGCCATCGATTTTTTCTGTGATTACCTGTCTTTCACCCGTCTCCTTCATCGCAAGAAGCTGGTGTTGACCACCCATGGCGGCTTCTTTCACACCAGCTTCATGCAGGTCTTCAAACGCCTGTATTTTGAAACCATCACGCGTATGACCCTAACCGGCTATCGCGCTGTCATCGCTTGCAGCGCCGAAGATGCCCGCGTCTTCCGTCAGGTGCGCAAGGAAGGTGTCGTCGAAATCCAGAACGCCGTGGACATCGGCAAATTCGCCGGCGTTTCCGGAAGGTCGGGAAAGACGATCATCTATTTCGGTCGCCTTGCGCCCAACAAGGGCCTGATCACAACGTTGCAATGGTTTGCTCATTTCCTGAAAAGCCAGACTGGCTGGGACCTCATCATCGCAGGCCAGCCAATGGGCGTCGAACTGGCCGAGTTGCAGGCGGAGATTGAAAAGCAGGGTATCGTAGGCAGCGTCACGATCGTGGAATCCCCCAGCGATGAGGAGCTGTCTGCGCTGATCAGCCGCAGCAAGCTTTTTGTCAGCGCCTCGACCTACGAAGGTTTCGGTCTTGCCGCCGTGGAGGCCGCTTCCGCCGGGCTTTACCCGCTGCTCAGCTCCATTCCGCCTTATCACGCCATTGTCGAACGTCTCGGCTATGGCACTTTATTCGATTTCACGGACCCGCATAGCTGGGACGACGGAGAGTTCAGACTAATGAGCGACTTGAAAAAATTTGAAAATAGCGCGACGGAGGAAGGAATCCAAAGCGCAGTCAGTTCGTTCGCGTGGAAGGATGTCGCGGACAAATATGAACGAACCTACCGTGAGGTACTGGGATTGACTCGCCGGCGTATCGGTCGCGTGCATGTCGACGTCCATAGCTATGACAGCGCGACGGATTTAATCGTTCGCGCAGCTCAAGCACGCGAATCTACGATGGTGACGTTCGCAAACGCCCACACGATCAATGTCGCCGCACGCTATCCGGAGATGGAGAAGGCGCTGGAGAATGCGACGGTGCTGAACGACGGCGTCGGCGTCGATCTTGCCAGCAAAATCCTTTATAAGGAAAAATTTCCTGAAAATCTGAACGGGACCGACTTTGTCCCTCACCTGCTTGCTAAGGCGGGCAGCAATCTTTCGGTGTTTGTGCTGGGGAGCACACCGGAAGTCGCGCGCGCTGCGGCAAACCAAATCGGGCAGAAATTTCCCGCCGTCACCGTGGCCGGTTATCATCATGGCTTCTTCGCTGGCGATGAGGACGCCAATATCTGTGATATCATCCGTGAGTCAGGCGCCAATCTGGTTCTCGTCGGCATGGGTCAGCCACGGCAAGAAATCTGGACCTCGCGTTATCATGCCGAGATTCCTGGTGTCACCATCTGCGTGGGCGCCTTACTCGATTTCATCGCCGGTCGGTTCAAGCGCGCTCCGATGGCGTGGCGCCAGACCAAATTGGAATGGCTCTATCGCCTGATCCAGGAACCCCGTCGCCTGACCGGCCGATATCTGGTCGGCAACGTCATGTTCGTCGGCCGCATCGTGGCGCAGCGTATCGCCGGTTACCGGGTCTGACCCATATTTGACGTCTTGAATGTCAGCGCGAAAGCAGATCGACGAACATCGCCTCTAGCCGCCCCGGGTCTACCGCATAGACGACATCGATGTCGCGTTCGCCCAGGCCGGGACCTCCGCCGGCAGGCCAGGTAAGTAGCGCCCCGTAATTGGCGCCGGGCATCAAGTCGACATCCATCGACAGTCTACCTTTCGACCGGATGATGGCAGGGTCCATCCACGCCGCCGCCTCGACCTCATCCCAGAGCGGAAACCCCGGCTGGGCGATGCTTTTGACATATTTGGCGACTGGCTGGTTGCTCGCTGTCGCCCGGTTGAGAAGATCCTGCGTCCCGATTATCCTGTCGCTCGCGTCCCCCGTCACCAGCGTCAGCTTAGGCCAAGGGCTGGTGAAGACGATATGCGCGGCCTCCGGGTCCCATATATGGTTGAAGGACATACGTGGCGCATAGGCCATCTGCATGGCGAACTCGTCCTGCTTTCCGGAGATATCACGGCCCAGCAGGTTGCCCCCCTCAGTCACGACCTCGCGGATTCGGGAGGCAAACCCATCATCCAGCCTTTGGGCCAGCGCTAGGTTGGTGAGCGGCCCCATAGCAATGATCGTTATCTGGCCCGGATATTGGCGGCTCTTTGCCAACATGAACTCGTCGCCCGTGAAAAACTCTGTGGAGCGCGGAAAAGCGTGAATTTGGGCGGGATTGAAGTAACGTTATTTGCAAGGTTCTGTGGATTTGCCGTGGAAAGCTTGCGATTTTGCACGGGCGGTCACGCAGCATCTTCCCCTTGAGACGGGTCTATGATTCTATCGGCGCAGAGCAGATGACGAGGGTTTGCGATGCCGCCAAAGAAGCCGAAGCTGCGTG
>Ga0207641_10000238_pt1 | contig 71152 bp, 75 predicted proteins | sample KBSSwiS62_FD_184306 | JGI IMG/M metagenome (GOLD analysis project Ga0207641, IMG submission 184306) | Switchgrass rhizosphere microbial communities from Kellogg Biological Station, Michigan, USA - KBS Switchgrass S6-2 (SPAdes) (version 2) | ecosystem: Host-associated > Plants > Roots >...
GGCGTTGGCACCTTCCCACCCACGACGTGGGCCGCCACCTGATCGAGCTGGCAGGCCGGCGCACCTTCTACACAGGCGCGCTGACCGACGCCCGGGTGACTCTGGTGCGCGACCTAGCGCGGGCGATCTCGCCGCTGGCGCTGGCCGACTTCGAACAGGCTCGTGCCCGACTCGACCGGATGGCGCGACGGGTGCCTCTGGAGGAGCCCTGGATGGCGCCAAAGGCGGCCGGCTGGGACAGCCAGACCTTCGCCAGCTGGATCGCCCGCAACACCCGTACTGCGGCGGCCCGGGGCCTGCTCGAACTTGCCACCGAGGCGGTCTGGGCAGCCGAGCCCGGCGACGTCTCGCTCCTCCACGTCCTCTTCTACATGCACTCCGGCGGCGGCTTCAACGTCCTCGTCGGCACCAGTGACGGCGCCCAGCAGGACCGCTTCTACGGCGGTTCGCAGCGGATCGCGCTGCTGATGGCCGAGGAGCTTGGCACAGAGCGCCTGCGGCTCGGGGCGGCGGTGCGGCGAATCGAGCACGGTGAGGGTGGCGTTGTCCTTCACGCCGACGGCCCGGGTGGCGAGGCCGGCGGCTTGACGGTGCGTGCGCGGCGAGCGATCGTCGCGATCCCGCCGACCCTAGCCGGCCGCGTTTCCTATGACCCGCCGCTACCGGCCCGGCGCGACCAGCTCACCCAGCGGATGCCGCAGGGCACGGTAATCAAGACGATGGCCGTCTACGAGCGTCCGTTCTGGCGCGAGGAGGGTCTCTCCGGCCAGGCAACCAGCGATATCGGTCCCGCCCGCGTCGTCTTCGATAACTCTCCCCCGGACGGTACCCCGGGTGTGCTGCTCGGCTTCCTCGAGGGACGCCTCGCGCGCCAGTGGGGCGCGCGACCCCCCGCCGAGCGTCGCGACGCCGTCCTCGCCGGTCACGCTCGCCTTTTCGGCAACCGCGCCGCCCGACCGGAGCGCTTCATCGAGCGGGTCTGGGCCGACGAGGAGTGGACCCGGGGCTGCTACGGCTGCCTCATGACGACCGGCGGTTGGACCGAATACGGCCATGCCCTGCGCACCCCGATCGGCCCCCTGCACTGGGCCGGCGCCGAGACCGCGACCGTCTGGAACGGCTACATGGACGGCGCAGTGCAGTCTGGTGATCGCGCAGCCTGCGAAGTACTTGCAGCACTGTCCGGCTAGGCACCTCCACTCTCTGGCTCAGAGCTGCGAGTTTCGAGAATCAGCGCGAAGGTGTTATCAAGCGAGGCGATGGCGACCGACACGTGCACCGTGGTTGCAGAAATAGTCGGGGAGATGTCGCCTTCCGGCGTGACCGAGGTACGGCCCGAGGCAAGTCTGATCGCCGAGCTCGGTTTCGACTCTCTTGGCATAGTCGAGCTTCTCGTCGTGTTGGAGGACACACTCGATCTGCCGCCACTAGCCGTCGAGATGCTGGGGGACATAGAGCGGGTTGGCGACCTTGAACGAGTGGTGAATGAAGCCCAAGCCCGAATGCCCGAGAGCTAGGACTCAAGGGTGAAGCCACACAGTTATCGGAGCTTCGCGGAGCCGCTCGCGGTCAACAGCGAGGCACTGCCCGAGCATCTCGCGTTCATCTACCTCGATGATGACGAGCACGAGCACAAGATCACCTTCGCAGAACTTCACGAACGGGCACTCGGGGTGGCCCACGACCTGCTCGCCTCTGCCCGTCCGGGCGATCGCGCTCTACTGCTGCTCCCTCCGGGCCTCGACTACGTCGCGACGATATTCGGTTGTTTCTACGCCGGGGTGATCGGGGTATCGGCGCCGCCACCCCAGCCGAGCCGGCTAGAGCGCACGCTTGCTCGCTTGCTGAAGATTGCAGAGAGCGCCGGCACCACCGCCGCCATCACCACTACGCCTTTCGCCGATGCCGCTCGCGCCGTTATCCCCGCCGGACATCCGCTGGTCGATGCTCGCTGGCTAACCGCCGACACAAGCCCCAGGAGCAGGGATGCCTCGATCATCGCGCAACCTGACCCCAGCGACGTCGCCTTCCTCCAGTACACGTCAGGCTCCACCGCCGACCCCCGCGGGGTGAGACTCACGCATGCCAACCTGCTCGATAACTCGCGATTCATCGCTGCGAAGTTCGACCACGATCCAGAGCAGAGTCTCGGCTTCAACTGGATCCCGCCTTTCCACGACATGGGCCTGATTGGGGCGATCCTGCAGCCCGTCTATTTCGGTGGATTCCATGTAAAGGAGGCGGCGCGGGGGCGGGATCCCCAACGGGCGACTTCGGTGCTGGCCTCCCCGCTGGCTGTCGTGAAGCGCCCGATTCGCTGGCTGCGAGGAGTGAGCCACTACCGCGCGACCACGAGCGGCGGCCCGAACTTCTCCTATGACATGTGCGTTCAGCGCATCACCGAGGAAGAGTGCGAGGGGCTGGACCTTTCCTCGTGGGAGGTCGCTTTTAATGGGGCCGAACCGATTCGCGGGGAGACGATGAGCGTCTTCGCAGAAAAGTTCGGCCCACATGGCTTCCGGTCGAGCGCGTTCTTCCCCGTTTATGGGCTCGCCGAGGCCACGCTGATGGTGACGGCGCCGGACAAGTCGACGGAGCCAACAACGACGCGTTTCGAGAGTGAGGCACTGCTCGAGAATCGAGCGGTCCCCAGCGGCGAGAGCGGCGATCCCTTGCTGGTGGGCTGCGGCCGTGCGGACGACCGCCACCGAATCGAGATCATCGACCCCGAGACCGAGACTTTGTCTTCACCGGGAGAGATCGGGGAGATCTGGATCAGCGGCCCCAGTGTCGCCGACGGCTACTGGAGCGGCAGCGCGAACACTGACCGGGTCTTCGAAGCGACACTCCCCGATGCGCAGTACGGCGACCGCTTTCTTCGTACCGGGGATCTCGGGGTTATTCACGACGATGAGCTGTTTGTGCTGGGGCGCCTGAGCGATCTGATCATCCTCAAGGGTCGGAACCACCATCCCCACGACATTGAGTCACTTGCCGAGTCAGTTGAGCCGCTGCTGATCCCCCACGCCAGCGCAGCCTTCGAGCTGCGGCCGGGGGGCGGCGAAGCGCGAGTGGCATTCGTGGCGGAGTCCAAGTCGACCGACGATAATGAGCTCCAGAAGGCGATCGCGGCAATCCGGAGCAAAGTGGCGAAAGAATTGGAGCTCCCACTTGCCTTGGCGGCTGTGTGCGAGAAGGGGGCGATCCCAAAGACCACGAGCGGCAAGATTCAGCGCCGCCTGTGCCGTTCGCTGCTTCTCGCCGGCGAGCTCGAGATCGTTGCCGAGTGGCGCTCGCCGGCACTCGCAGAGGCCCTCGGAACGGCATGAACGCCGCGGCTGCGGCGACGTCGCGCGCCGTCCTGGTCACCGGGGCCACCGGGCTGGTCGGACATGAGCTGATCGACCAGCTGCGCGGTAGCGGATGCACCAAAGTTGTAGGCGTCAGTCGCCGGGGATCGCCGGCCGACCCTGGCATCGTCGCCTGGGACATGGCGACCGAGCCGGCGCCGGCGCCACTGCGCCGACCCTGGGATGCGATCGTCAACGCAGCGGCGAACACCCGGTGGACGATGAGCCCGGAGGAAGCCACGAGCGCGAACGTCGCCAGCGTGCGGGCGCTCAAGCCGCTGGTCTCGAATGGCACCCACGTGATCCACGTCTCGACCGCCTTCGCGGTTGGCCTACGCGACGACGTCCAGTCGGCCGATTTGGCCGACTACCGCAACACCTACGAGTGGTCGAAGGCCCATGCCGAGCGCGTTGCCCGCGAAGTCTTCCCCTCGCTGACGATCGTGCGGCCCCCGCTCATCGTCGGCCGGCGCAGCGACGGCCGCGCTGCGCGTTTCTCCGGCATGTATACGCTGATCCGTGGCATGACGATCGGCACCGTGCCAGCAGTCGTCGCCGATCCCAGCGCCCGTTTCGACGCGATCCCCGTCGACGAGCTCTGCTGGCTGCTTGGCGACCTGGCCGGCAGTCGGACTGCGGGGGACGGACCGACGCTGACGATCGCCGCCGGGGATGCTGCACCGACGGTCGAAGAGGCGATCACCACCGTGATCGCCTCCCTGAACCGCTGGCGGCGGCAGCGCGACCGGCAGCCGCTGGAGAGCCTGCGGCTGATCTCACCGGACAGCTGGAAGCGGTTCTTCAAGCCCTTTGTCAGCGCCAATCTGAGCCCGCAGCAGTTGTTAATTCTGGAGTTGCTTGGGAGCTTCGAGCCCTATCTGGCGCTCACGGATCCCCTGCGGCCGGACTACACCGTTGAGGACATCCTGCCCTGCCTAGACACCTCAACCCGCTACTGGGCCGAGACGAATCCGCGCACGGCCGCGCGATCACCACGGCCATGGCGCGCCCCGGCGGCGAGTGGCGTAACGGGAGAGGAGACGGTCAATGCCTGAGGTGAAGCTCGACCTGACGATCCAAGCCCCGATCAAGCGGGTCTGGGAGACGGTCATCGACATCGAGCGCTATCAGGACTCGATGGAGACCGTTCGTTCGGTCCGCGTGGTCGACCGAGACGACGAGCGCCGACGGCGAGCCGCCTGGTCGGTCCTGCTCAAGGGCTCGATTCTCGAGTGGGAAGAGGAGGAGGAGCTCGACCCCGACTCCCACACGGTGAGCTTCAAGCAGCTGCGCGGGGATCTCGAGCACTTTGATGGCCACTGGGCGCTAGAGGCACTCGGGCCGGAACGAACGAAGGTGGTGTTCGAAGTGGTGTTCGAGATCGGCATTCCGATGCTGGCCGAGATGCTCAATCCTGTGGCGCAGCGCTCGCTGCAGGAGAACTGCACTGAGATGCTGCGAGGCATCGAGCGCGCGACCGCCGTTGGCTGAACCGTCAGCAGGCACGAGGGGCACCGACAGCGACGGTCTGGCGGAGGCAACCCTGGCGAGGATCGGGCAGCACATCTCTCCTGGTGCCGCACTCAGCGCCAAGGTGTTGGGTGGCGGCGCCGTCGAGGCGTCCGCCGCCGGCGCGACCGTCCTCCTATCTGATGGTCGAAGTCTTCTCGATTTCGGCTCTTATGGGGTCACCCTGCTCGGTCACCGTCATCCCACTGTCCTTGCCTCCATTGTCGAGGCGCTCGAGGGCATGCCGACCGCGACCAGGATCCTCCCTAACCCAACCGTAGCCGCGTTCGCCGCCGAACTGGCCGACCGCTGTGGTGAGCCGCTGCGGCGCGTTTGGCTCGGCAGTGATGGCAGTGATGTGGTCGAGGTCGCCCTGAAGCTGGCCCGACGCTCCAGCGGTCGGATGCGGGTGCTGGTCGCCGAGGGAGCGTTCCACGGGAAGACGATGGGGGCATTGGCATTGACGACGAACCCGGCCTTCCGTACCGGCCTGGAGCCGTTGCTGGGCTGGGTTTCCCAGCTCCAGCGCGACGACCCCGACGCCGTACGGCGGGAGACGGCGCGCGGCGACGTCGCGGCGCTCGTCTTCGAGCCGATCCAGGGCGAGGCCGGCGTGCGCCCCCTCGGCCTCGACGTATTGTGCCACTGGGTCGCAGACGCGCACGCCGCCGGCGCCTTCGCGATCAGCGACGAGATCCAGGTCGGGCTTGGGCGTTGCGGACCCTTCTCGCCTTCGATCGCGGCCGGGCTCGAGCCCGACGCGGTGCTGCTGGGCAAGGCGCTGGGTGGCGGACTGATGCCGCTGTCGGCGATGGTCGCTACCGAGACCCTCGCGGCGCCGTTGGTGACCGACCCGACCTGGCACACCACCACCTTTGGTGGCCACCCCCTCGCCTGCGCGGCCGGCCGCGCAGCGCTCGGCGCGATCGATGAGGCAGCCGCCAACGGCGCCGCGATCGGCGCGATCCTAAGTCCGAACCTGGAGGCGCTGGCCGGCAAACATGCGGACGTGATCGCCGAAGTGCGCGGCGAGGGCCTGATCTGGGGTCTCGAGTTCGCCACCCCTGGCGCTGCCGGGGCCGCACTGATCGAGATCTCGAGGCGCGGCCTCCTCGTTTCGCCCTGCCTCAGCTCAAACAGGACGATCAGGCTGCTGCCGCCGATAGTGACCTCGCCCGCCCAGGTCGAGGAGGCGCTGAAGATCCTCGATGCGACGCTGCCGACACTTCGAGCCTACCTCTAGGTCGGCAGCGTCCAGTTGTAGGGCAGGGGAGCCTGCTCGCCCACCGCGTCCATCAGTTTGATCCAATCGCGTGCCATGGCAATCGCCGGGTAATAGCCATCGGGAGCAAGGATGTTTGGCATCTCGCCGACGACAGCGCTCACCTTGGTGACGAGGCTCTCGCAGCGCTCAACAAGCTCCTCGGCCGAGGCGTCGTCGACGCCTCGGATCAGTTCCCAACAGGGCTGCCAGAGCTCGTGGTCCTGCAGCCGCTCCAGGGCCCAAGAGCTGCGCATGGCGGGCGTGGGAATGGGACGGTCGTAGTTCAGGGCGACGTTTAGCGCAACCGCACAGGCATCGCCGATCATGCGGGCGGCGAAGTGCAGCAGGCCGTCTTGGCCAGCCTGCTGGGCGCCCTTGGCGTCCTCGACATAGGTGCGGGTCGGCATGCCGATGATCCAGAGGGCGTGGCTCCGGCACCAGGCGTAGCGGCGGGCATCGGCTTCGATTGCCTTCACGCCCCCACCCTCCGCCCCGCCTCGAGCTCCCCGATCGGCACGCCGACAGTCCAGTGCAGACCCAGAAGACCGTGCTCGTGGAGGCGCAGACTGAGGTTCAAGGCCTCCACGTCGCACTCCCCGAGTCCCCAGGTCGCGTCCGGCTCTCCGGCCCCAATGGCGACGAGCCGGCGCCAGGCCTCTGCCTCGTCCTCGTAAAGGTTCCAGAGAGCACCGAACCGGGCCGAGACCAGCAGCCGGTCGGTACCGATCTCCGAGACCTGAAGGTCCGTGTTGCGCCAGCGCGCCGCCGGCACCAGCACGTCGAGGTCGAGGTCGAGGCCCCACATCTCCATGCAAGAGGCGAGTGCAGCTTCGACGAACTCTGCCGCGCTGCGGGCGGGGTCCTGCGGCAGCCGCCAGAACGGCTCATAGACGGCGGCGAGATCGGCCACCTCGCCGCTGAGGCGCTCGCGCAGCCACTTGTCGCCACTGAACGACAGACCCCGCTGGGCGATGGTCGCGTTGAGGGCTCCCTCGACCGTCAGGCGGGCGTTGACAACGGCGGCTATCGGCCGGCCCGCCTGCAGCGCTAGCTGGGCCAGCAGTGCCGAGGCGCGCATGCGCTCGGCGTACTCGCGCACGACCAAGCCCGACGCCACCTCGCGGTAGTCCCGACCCTGATCAGCCTCGATGCCCTCTCCGTCGACGACGACGCCAGAGGCGATCCGGTGCAGGAGCTTCAGCTCGTCCTCGTGATCGATGTCGCCGAAGGCGCCGAGCAGCGCCCCCTCGCCCGCCAGCGCCTCTTCAGCGCGCTCGAAAGAGCCTTCAATCAGTCCTTGGGCGAGCTTCCAGACGTCGACCCGCAGCGAGTCAACGAAGTGCTCCAGGGGCACCCGTGAGGACTCCACCGTGGACGGACCGGTGACGATTAGATCGAGGTCGCTGAGGTGGTTTCCGAGCCCATAGGCGAGGGAGCCGCCGGCAATCACCGAGTCACCGGTGTCACGCAGGTACTCGATCTCGCCGAGGACCCGCTCCAGCGAAACACCGTGGAATCGCTCGACGCGCTCCTCGAGCTCCCGCCGACGGTCGGCGTCAGGCCCCATCGTCGCCCTCGTCTTCGGCGTTGCGCAGCTCGATCGTCCCGGTGGCCCCATCGACGGTCAGCTCCATGCCGCTGCGAACCTGCCGGGTGAGCCCGGGGATCTGCACGACGGTCGGAATGCGCAGCTCGCGGGCCACGACTGCGACGTGGGTCAGTGGGCTGCCGCGCTCGATCAGGAGCGCGGACGCTGAGCGCAGGACGCTGACCCAGCCGGGGTCGGTGCGATAGGTGACCAGCACCCCACCGTCGACATCTTCGGGACGCTCGATCACCCGCGCCTCCCCTCTGACCAGGCCTGGGCTGCAGGGCGTCCCCCGCAGCTTCCCGTCGACGGCAGCCTCTCCCTCGGAGGCCTCCGCACAGGCGCGATCCAGCGCATCCCAGTAGACCCCGCCTCTGGTCGTGAAGCGGTGCGGCAGTTGGCGCCGCCGGTTGAGTTGCTCCTGCTCCTTGCGCAGCCCCACAAGCGGCCTCAGCTCGCGATGGGCGATCGTGCCCTCGAAGCAGCCCCGCAGCTCCTCAAGGCGCAGGTAGAAGACGTCTGCGGGCGCCTCAAGCGTGCCGGTCCGCGCCATGTCCTCGCCCGCGGCGCGGAACATCCGCCGCGAGAGGCCGAAAATCCGGGTCCGGCAGAAGCGCACCTGCTCGCGGTCGACGAGGCAGCGCTGAACTCGGCGCCGCGCCAGCTCGTAGACGCGCCTGCGCCAGCCGCGAAGATTCTCGGACAAGTACGCGTCGGCGGTCGGCCTGTCTTCGCCCGCCTTTGCCTCGCCAGCTTCGAGCTGGCCGACCGCGCTCTTCAGGAGCGTGAAGAAGGAGGTCGGGTCCTCGCGCAGGTCCGGCTCCTCGAGCTTCAGCTCGTTCGCGTTGCGGTAGCCGAACTCGTCGAGATAGGCGTCAATCTGCTTCACCACGTCCTGGGTCGAGGCCTCCTCCGCGGTACGGAAAGCCTTGTCGAGAGACTCGGCCGGCATCGAGCGAACTTCCTCCCGCAAGGCCGGGTTGGCGACTACCGCCTCGGCGATCTCGTCGAGACGGCGCAATGGCTGTACGGACTCCACGTCCGGCGACGCTTTGACCGCCTCGTAGAGGAACCAGTCGGGCGCGTCCGGCAACCACCGCTGGGTCAGCCCGTAGAGCACCCCGAACGAGAGGCCGATCGAGGTTTCCAGCATGGTCATCCGTCCCCATCGCGCCAGCAGCCGCCGTTCCATGTCGACGAACAGGGCGTAGAGCTCGTGTGCTTCGCGGCCGCTGTACTCGACCTTGTCGAATTCGTCGTAGACGCGGTAGAAGTGGGCGACGAAGTCGCGGACCACGCGATGGATCGTGGCGAAGTACCAGAAGAAGCGAATCGCGAGGCGGGCTCTGATGAAGGTCCCCTCGAGGCGGTTCCGGGAGACGAACGGATACTGCTGGGCGGCGATTTCCTCGTCGAGCGGCTCGGCGCCCATCGCTATCTCCAACACGCGCCGGTTGATGGAGTAGAAGGGGAGCAGCCTGATCAGGCGGTACCAGTTGAGAAGGTTGTAGTACACGCGGCCGTCGAAGTAGCCGAGCAGCTGGGGAAGCCACTCGTCCATTTCCGCCTGCTGACGGTCGGGCACGCCAAGCAACTCGCAGTGCTCCCGGTACACGCCGTGGTACACGTGGAGGGCAAAGGTGTAGGTGAGGGGCGCGACGACCTCGCCGTAGCTCTCGATGATGTTCGAGTTGTCCCAGATGCGAAGCTCGCCGTCCGAGGGCACGGACCGCACGACACCCGTAATCGGACGGCTCTGCAGAATCCAAAGCTTGCCGCCAACCATCGCCCACTCGACATCCTGTGGAGCGCCCATCAGCTGCTCCAGCTTCGTGCCCTGTTGGTGCAGCACCCCCAGCTCCGTCACCGAGAGGACCGGCGCCACCCGCTCCGACCAGGACACCTCGCGGGTCTCGCAGCCGCCGTCGGGGAGGGGGTCGATCCGCTTTTCCTTGGCCCCCAGCGTTTCCTCCCGCACCGAACCGCCGTCCCGCGCCAGCACGATCGTGTCTGGGTCGACCGCGCCAGAGACGACCGCCTCGCCAAGGCCCCAGGCGCCACTGACGACGAACTCGTCCTCACCGCCGGTTGCCGGATTGAGGGTGAACAGAACCCCGCTCTTTTCCGCGGCGACGATCGTCTGGATCACGACCGCCATCTCGACCCCCCTCAGTGAGAGGCCGTTGAGGAGCCGGTAGCGCAGAGCGTCCAGCGACCAGGCGGAGGCCCAGCACGCCCGCACCGCCTCGGTCACGGCATTCAACCCGACGATGTTGAGAAGCGTGGTGTACTGACCCGCAAAAGAAAGGCGGGCGCTGTCCTCCCCGATCGCCGAGGATCGGACCGCAACCGCGCCTTCGCCGGCCTGGGCGTAGGCGGCCGCGAGCGCCGCCTCTACTTCGACGGGGAGGGCTGCATCGAGGATCGCCGCTCCGATCCGACTCGCCGCCCCCGCGAGCACCTCGTCGGAGGCGTCGGCTGCGAGCCCATCCAGCTCGTCTTCGACGACCACATCGAGTTCCGCCGCGGCACAAAAGCAACGCAGCACGTCCACGCCGAGGATCGCCCAGCGAGGCACCGGCACCCCCTGGGTGGTCAGATCGTAGAGCCCGCGCCCCTTACCGCCCGCCAACTCCTCCACGACCGATCGCGGGCTGTCGGCGCTGAGCACACTGAGGGTGGCTCCGCTGACGATGCCGGCCTCAGGCACCGCCGGCCGCCAGCCTCGGAGCGTTGCATGTGCCCATCCGGACAGGCTTGCTGATCTCTGGTGAAACTCAAAACCCGCGAGGCGGTAGGGCGCTGCGCCGCCTCACCTTCCGGGCGTGGGTCGCTTCGAGATCGGTCTGGCGGCGCGATGACGTTCGATTGTCTCCACGTCCCAGAGGCCCGCGAACCGTGGGGAGCGGCCGCAGTGGTAGTAGGCCTCAGTCACCTCAATGATTTGTGCGGCGACGTATGACTCGGGCTCCATGAAGTGCGCCGCTAGCTTCTCCCACCGCGGGTCGTCTTTGAGGACCACGCGCGAGGTGCCGTTGACGCGAGCACTCTCCTCCACGCCGGGAATCAGGAACAACAGCCCCACGCCGGCGTGGGTGTCCAGGTTCCGGAAGGTCTGGAGCAAGCGATTTCCGGCCCGCTCGGGCAGGACCAAGGTGCGCTCGTCGAGTACGCCCACGAACCCGGGCACCCCCCCACGCGGAGAGGCGTCGACCCGGCCTTGCTCGTCGGCACTGGCTATGACCACGAACGGGGAGAGGCCTATGAACTGCACCAACCAGTCGTGCAGGACGGGTAAGATCTTGCGACGCACTCGTGGCGATGGCGAGCCCAGGGCCTGCTCAAGTGCATCCTCCTCCCCGTTCTCCTCGGGACCCGCTGGGATACGCCCGGTCATTGCGACAGGACGGCCCCGCCGTCGACGACGATGGTTTGGCCGGTGATATATCGGCTCCCCGCACCAGCGAGGAAGGCGACAACGTCAGCGATGTCGTCGGGCTCCGCGACTCGCCCAAGCGGGATTCGGGCACCGGCCTCTTCGAACCCGCGCGCGTCGCGTTCGGGCTGACGGGTGCGAGTCATGCCGGGCGCCACCGCGTTGACGGTGATGCGCGGCGCGAGGGCACGCGCGAGCGAACGGGTCATCGCGACCACCCCGCCCTTGCTGGCGGCGTAATGGACACCGCGGGGAGAACCCGTGATGGCGGCCGTGGAGGCGATGTTGACGATCCGCGCGCACTGGCTTTTCTCCATCAGGCAGATCGCTTCTCGCGCGCATAGGAACGCTCCCTTCAGGTTGACGGCTAGCACGTCGTCCCACTGCGACTCGTCGACCTCCAGCACGTCAGTGCGGGGAAAAACGCCCGCATTGTTCACGAGGATGTCGAGACTTCCTGGGCTTTTGGCGACACGCTCGAACATGTCAGCGATGGCGCATGCGTCGCCGATGTCCGCCTCCATCGTGTGACACCCAGCGGGCAGTTCGACGGGAACCGTTGTCTCCCACCTCACGCTCGGTGGGTGGTTCACCACGACGTGCGCGCCGAGCGAGGCCAGGGCCCGCACGATCGCCAGGCCGATCCCCTCGCACCCCCCCGTCACCAAGGCTTGCCGCCCCTTCAGGCTCCATGTATCCGGGGGCACCGGCTACCGTCCCAGCACCCGGTCGATGATTTCGTAGGACCCGAGACTCGCGGCAAGGCTGGAGGTGCTGGGCAGGCCCTCGACGACCGATCTATGGAACGACTCCAGCTCGGGGAGGTATCCGGTGCGGACGTACCCGCCCCGGCGGCTGGGCCAGGCGTATCGCACCGTCTCCTTGGTGTCGAGCGCAGCCTGGCGCGGGGTCCTTTCTACCTCGCTGAGGATCAACGTGTTGTGCTGGTCGAGCACGCCCGTCGCCCCCGAGGCGGTGACGATCTCGCAGCGGTACTCGAGGCGGTTCGAGTGATTGCCGATATGGATGGTCGCCAAGCGACCGTCCTCGTAGCCGAGGCCGATCCTCAGAGCCAAGCGCCTGTCGTCGATCTTGGCGCGGGCCACGTCCACAGATGACGGGAAGCCCATTGCCCGCAGCGCCATGTCGATCGTGTGCAGGCCCAAGCCGAACAGCAGGCTCTCTTCCAGCGACTCCACATTCCCGACCACCTCGAGTGGCTTCGACGAGACCATACGAACATCGAAGCTGCGGATCTCGCCGTGAGTAGACAGAGCATCGCGCAACTTCAGATAGGACGCGCCGTAGGGAAAGTTGAATCCCACGAACGCGACGACCCCCCGCGGTGCCGCTCGCTCGGCGGCGACAAGCCGCTCGAGCGAAGAGGTGCTCGGCGCCGGCGGCTTCTCCGCGAAGACGCTCACACCCCGCTCGAGGCAAAGGCTGATCGCTTCGGCGTGCAGCTCGGGCGTAGCCGCGAGGATCATCGCATCCACCACCTGCGGGTCCAGCAGGTCCTCCCAGTCATCCGTGTACCGCTCTGCTCCCCAGCGGGCCGCTGCCGCGCGGGCTCGCTCCGGACTACGCGCAGCGACGGCGGCGAACTCGGCACCGTCCAGCTGCGCCAGCGCCGGCAATAGCTGCTCAGTCGCGTGTACTCCTGGCCCGATCAGGCCGTAACGAAGGCAATCTCCGCCTTCGACGACGTGAAGTGCCATTCACACGATTCCGAGCTCTTCGAGATGGGAGCACCAATAGCGATATTTCTCGACCGTCATCTGGCGCTCTGCTCTGCGCTCAGGTGACTCGAGCTCCTCTCCCACCCGGTAGAACATCTCTCCGACGGCGGCGGCGTCCGGCTCGACCTCGGCGATGGCCCCCGGCGCGCCCTCGGCTTGGCGCGTGGCCAGCGCCTCCGCACGTCCGCGCGCCTCCTTGAACATCACGGGAGCTCGCTCCTTGACCGGATTTCCTCGCAGTACGAGGGAGATCGTTCCGATTTCCGTAAACGCGGTCGAATGCAGGGCTTCGTGGTGGATCGTGAAACAGTCGCCAGCCCGGTCCTCGTGCAGAATTACGGGACGAACATCCTCGGGAAGCGTGTTCTCGTCGAAGCCGTTCTCCGCGACGTAGTTCCGATGGAGGTACCGCCCTCTGAGCACCAGGTTGGTGAAGGAGAAGCGGTGACAGTGAGCCAATTGTTGCTGGTAGGCCGTGGCCATTCGCAGGCGGATGCGCAGCCCCTTCTCTACATCGTCCCAGAGAACGATCTTGTCCTCGACCACGTCCTCCTCGCACTTGGCCCATAGGTACGGGTCGTCCACGACGGCAAGCAGCAACCGTCGAAAGAGGGCTTTATCGGCCGCAAAGCGCCGGATCAGGTCCTCGGTCAACGGGGCCGTGCGTGGAAGGTCGTCCCAATCGATCGTCTCCACCGCGTCAAATAGCTCTACGGGCGTGGCTTGGATGTGATTGCGATGGTGTGCGGTGGGCATTCCGTCTCCTTGTCAGGCGTATCAGGTCGAAGGCTGCGGCTAGATCACTTTCAGGCGATTGAGATCTGCGAGCACTGCGGAGTAAGTCTCTGCCGCCGACCCGTCGGAGGACCGGGCGGAGTCTTCCTCGCTGGAGGTCGCCCTCAACACCAGCGCGACAGTAGCCGGAGAAGGGGCAACCGAGTGGATGGCGCTGTGGTGAAGCGTGTACGTGCTTCCAGGCGACTCCATGCGGGTGAGGGATGGAACAAGCTGCGAGTCGGTCCCGTTGCCCTCGCCGGTCCGCCCGTACCACGTATGCCTGTATTCGCCAGTGAGAATTCGGGTTGAGAACGAATGGCGATGGGTGTGGGGGCGCTCTTCGCCCGCGTCACGGAAGATGTGCAACCGAAGATGAATTCCCTTGTCGACCGCGCGGTAGAGCGTGATCCCAACCCCATCAATGTCCTCACTGAAGTCAGTGGTCCCGCCTTTCGCGCCCTCGACGAGCTCACGCAGCGCAGCTCGATCCTCGTCGAGGCCGCAGAGGATGGCGCGGGTCTGCTCTCCAGCTGTCTCGAAATCTGCCCAGTCGATTGGCTGGTGCTCCAGCAGGTCGATCATGACTTTCCCTCCGTCGAAATGGCTTGCGGTACAGACTCGTGCTCGTCAGCGGCTGCGCGACTCTCAATTGCGGCGAGAACCGCGGCGCAGCGGCTGCGCAACTCATCCGCCTGCATCCCCCCCTGCGCATCTGGGGCCCAATCTGCCTGGGGGACGCTGGTCCGCGTGAGCGCGCGGCGCAGCGCGGGCACGACCTCCGGGGTTCCGATACTCCCGAGCACCTCGACCAAGAGGCTGTTCGAGATCTCCAGGCACTCGCGATCGAGAATGGCGGAGAGGGGGGCGACGTAACGTTGATGCGGGGCTGCCCTGCAGATAGGAAGAAGTGCCTCTACCACGTCCCAATCCTGTGTTTGAAGCGCTCGCGTGAGCGTTTCCGCTACGAGCTCCTCGGCGCCCGTGGCAGTGGACAGGCGGGAAAGCTCCTCTGAGCTCCCCCGCCCGGCCACCACATCTGACAGCGCTCGGCTCCAGACGTCTGCCGGTGGGCACTCGACCCTGTTGTCCCCCCCATTCACGTCCGCCTCCGCAGCACCCCGACACCGGGCCAGTGCGCCGTGTTCTTGTAAGCGACCTCCCACATGTCGTGATGCTCCTCTGCAAATGCGTCAAACACCAACTCGAGTCGACGATCCTCGAACAGGGTTAGATCGTCAACGACAACATGCCCGCCTGGCTCGACCAGCGCGCTCACGTTGCGGAGATCAGCCTCACAGACTGCGCGCCGATGACTGCCGTCTACGCCGACGAGTTGAAACGTCTTGGTGATCGATGGGACCGTGACGGTGGAGGAACCATCGAGCCAAGTCACCTCCCCATTGAAGCCGCTCCGTTCGATCTCGGTGGCGGCGGCGTCCCGATGCGCCTTCTTCTTCTCGTTAATCGTGAAGAAGTCGCAGAGGACGACTCCTTCCAGTTGCTGGCTGGCAGAGAGAACGATGGCAAGCGAGCCGCCCTCCTTGACGCCGATCTCAAGATACCGGCGTGGTTGGGTGGCCTCCGCTACCCGACGCAGTGCGATGCGGTAAAGCGGGGAGTCCATCCGGCGAAGTGGGCGGTCGGGTTGCCGAGCACTGAGCGGCGCACGTGGATCCTGAGTGGTAATCGCCGCAACATCTGCCTCGATCGCGCCAATCACGGCGTACCCCTGACGAGTGGCCGATCCATCTCGAGACACGCAGAATCCCCCGCGCGCTTGACGGCGACGCGCGGAAGGATCTGGTCTACTACCTCCTCGGCGACCGCGGAGGTAGTGAGCGTGGGATGCGGCATAAGCCGGACCCACTTGCGCTCGTCACTCATCCGCACCAACTCTTGTCGGATTCGGGTCTGGTAGCTGCAGAAAGCGTCAACGGGCTCGCCGTCGAAGCCGTCCCAGCGGCCAAGCTCGGTGTCCGTGAACTCGCTGCGACGTTTCCAGGCGACTGCTGGGTCGACGTCAAGTAGGACTACAACATCGGGCATGACCGCAGATGCGAACAGAGAGTCCAGCCAGCGCTCGTCAGCTCCGGAGCGAACGATCGTCTTCGCAATGTTTCGGTAATACCAGCCATCGACGATCACGATCTGGTCTGCATGCGCCGAAAACAGTGGTTGGATTCGATTGAGCGCTGAATACCACGAAGCGATCAAGAGGATCCAATGCGACGTCCCGAATTGGTCAGTCGGTGCGTCCGCGTTCCAGATCAGTTGACGCAGAGCCTCGGCCCTGGTCGCAACCTCAGGCGTGACCTGGCCAGTCGCCTTCTTGTCCACACAGCACGCCTTTAGGGAGGTCGCCTGCAGCTGCTCGCAGACCTCTCGAGCGACCGTCGACTTTCCTCCGCCGTCGATGCCTTCCACGGCGATCAGCACATGCGCCCCCGCGACACAGCATGGTGATCGATGAGCCATTGCACGATCCCGTCTTGGTCGTTAGACCCAACAATCTCGCTAGCAACTTTCAGTACGGCGGGGTGTGCATTCGCCGGGGCAACGCTGTAGGCGGCGGCGGCGAACAACCCAAGATCGTTCAGATGGTCCCCACAGGCGATGAGCTCGGCGTCGGCGATGCCACAGGCCGCGAGCAGTGACGGGACCGCAGCGCCCTTCTCGGCGTTCTCGTGTTGTATCTGGACCTCAGTCCAACCGGGGCAGTACGCGTTCTGGGCGCTGTGCACCACCGCAGAGCCAGCAACGAGGTTCCGAAGCCGCTCCGTCAGACCAGCGGCCGCAGCATCGAGGGCGAACGTGGTTATAGCCGCCACCTGAGCGCCATCGAGCACAGCGATCAGGTCGTCGCACGGCGTAAGTCGCGGATCGCCGTACTGCCGCTTCTCCTCCACATACCAGTGGGTGCCCGTATTGGAGCGGGACCCAAAGTACACGCGGTCGGTGGATCCGTCCCACGCCGACAGCACCGGGTCGGTGCCGGTCGAAAGGATCGCCTCTATCGCGGTGCGCGCCACGGGAGAGGAGAGCACATTGCCGGCTACATGGCGGCCGGTCTCAAGCTCCGAGATAAAGGCTCCGTTCAACTCCATTACCGGCAACCGAAGCTCGACCCCCCCGAGTAGCGCCCGCATGGCGGGCGTGCTGCGAGAGCTCGCGACGGTTAGACGCGCGCCATCGGCGAGAAGCTGATTAAGCCCCCGCTTCGCTGACTCGCTCAACGACCCATCCGAGCGCAGTAGCGTTCCGTCCAGATCGCATACATAGACCGGCCGGCGGGTCATGCGCGCGAGGACCTTGGAGTAACGATGATCGGAGCCATCAACCCGGCAGCACAAAGCTTTGTGCTGACCATGAACACCCTGTCGTCGCCGCGCCTCCGGATAGCCCGCATGTCTGCTTATGCGTCTCCTCTCTAGCGAGCCTGCGGCTGAGACCCAGTCGCCCCGATGCCAAAGCTCGAGTCGGACTGCCTGAGCAGGCGCTCGCCGACCGCCTGATCGCCCCCAGTATGGTCGGTTTTGGTTGAAGCGTGCAACCAGGGTCCGCGGGCCCAATCGGAACGCTGGCGCCGGCGAGAGCAGGCGAGCGCGCAGGCCGAGCTAGGGGTCTCGATTTCGATGGCGCGGATCATTGGGCCGTAGCGACAGCCTTCCCCCGCTCGATGACCCGGTGGGGATTCTCGGTCGTCATCGAGTAGATCTCCGGCTCTGCCAGGCCGATCCTCCGCATGTTCTCGATCTGCCACTCCAAGCCCTTGGAACCCGCCGCAACGACCTCGTCGTCGCGGTACCACAGGGAGGAGTCTTGGGCGGGGTGAAGCTCTTCTCCAGCCATGGAGAAGGTCTCGGTGTGGTCCGTGATCGCGATCAAGCTGCCAGCGCCGAGGTATTCGGTAGTGCGCCGACACACTACCGAATCAACGTGAAAACCGTCGAAATTGAGACACGGCAGAAGTCGCCTGTCACGAGCCGCCTCAAGAAGTGCGGCCGGTACCGGCCCCAGATGCTCTGCCAGATCGTCGGGCCTCCAGGGAACCTTGAGGAATTCCTCCACCTCCTTGTCTCGGCGAGCCTGTGCCTCGCCACGCCACGCATGGATGAAGTTGCGTGGCATGTCGTTGTAGAGGTGGTCGGTGAGGACGTTGAACTGTGAGAACCCGATCGTGTCTTGAACAGCGTCTATGAGCCCTAGGGCACGATCGGCGCTGCGCTCTGGGTCGGAACGCTCGAAATGCCCGAGGGCGATGCGGACCCCGTTCTCGGAAAGGGACTCGACCAGATCAACTAGCCTGAATCCGGGCGCAATCATGTCCTGCGTCTCCATCGCGTCGGGAGCCAGGACGAGGTACCGCAAGCCAGCTCTCCCAAGCGACGCAATCCGCTTCCATTCGGCAACCGATGGCATCCATGCCGCACTACGAGGGGTCCCGCCCGACGGACCCAGCAGGGGACCCTCGATGGCGAATCCCAGGATGTTCGGAAACCGCTCGGCAGCCTGGTCATAGAAGCTAAGCAGCGCCTCGCAGGGTGCCAGCCATTTTTGACGCAGGAAGATGGTCGGGACGACGTCGATCCCGCGGGACTCAGCCTCCGACTGCACAGACCCAAGCTCTTCGGGACACAGAGAGCTGAAGTCGTGCTCTCCCATTCCGTGCACATGAAAGAGGACCGGTCGATCGTAGGAGTGGGTAGGTGCGTCCATCAGTCCCGTTCTCCCGCGAAAGCCTCCTTGGCCATGCGCTGGAGGCGACGAATCGCTGTCTCGGCTTTGGCGTTTAGCTCGTCGTCGATCGCCTCGGGGGTTAAGTCCTCGAACTCGGCCGCAGCCGACCCCGGCATCGCCGCGAGGATCAACGAGCCCGCGGTGCTGCTGGTCTCATGCTCCTGCCGCGTGTTGAGCGCGAAGACCTGGCCGGGGCGCTCATGCCTCACATACAGATCGATTGGATGGCTTGGCGAGTCGACCCCGCCCCCACGCCCTATGAGCGTTTGCTTGAAGGTGCCGGAGACAACAAGCGCCAGCATCTCCGCTTGGTGAGTGTGCGGAGACGCCACGCAGCCGGTCGGACAGAACCTGATCCAAATCGACAGATCGTCCCCGTCGCTCTCCGTCAACTTGAACCAGTAAGCGCCGCCGGCTCCGAGGGTGGGATCCAGCTGCTCGACCGAAAGGTCGTCGATGGCACCGAGGAGAAGCGCCGAGTCAGCGGCAAGACTACGGAGAGCCGCGTCTGCCGTGTCCAACGCCTGCTCGGGATCGGACCAGTCGATCCGTTTGGGGAAGTGGGCCCTTATGCGGTCCTCGACGGTGCTACTTCTCGACGGCACCGATGGGGGCGAATCAGGGGTGGAACTTGGTGCTTCCATCAAGTGACACCCAGAACTTCGAGCTTGCGGCGGCGCATTTCGAACTTGCTGAGGTCCATGACCTTCTGTGCCCGGCGCTCGGGGCTCTCGCCCGTGGCGCCATATCGCCACCAGAGCTTTCCCGTATCTCGATCGGTGATCAGGGAACGCTCCTTCTCCGCTGGCCCCCGAATGAACAGGGACACGGTGTCGTCATCCATGATCGTCGTGTGAATCACCGAGTGGTGGATCGAGTAGAAGGACCCCACCTGCTCGGTGGTCGCGAACTCCGGCTCAACTCGCGCCTCGATCGGAACCGCCTGATGGTCCTCTTGGGTTTCTGGGGCGACGGAGTTCGGCACCTCGCCGATGATCCGGTGTCTCACCTGTTTGTATGAGCCGGCCAGGATTAGGCTCGAGAACGAGAACCGATGATCGTGCGGACGATCGAGGTGGTCGCTGGTCGAGATGTGCAGTCGAAGCCGGAAGCCACGATCCAGGCCGTCGTAGAGGACGATCTTGTCGAGCAGACGGTGGCACTCACACTGAGCGAGGAGGTCGTCATCTTCGGCGGCACGGTCGACGAGCATCCGCAGCGTGTCTTTGTCGGCTGCCAGTTCGTGAAGCAGCGCGTCGGTAACAGCGGTCGCTCTGTCGAGGTCCGTCCAATCGATCTTTAGACGGTCCAGCACCTCTAGCATCGCGCCCCCCTTTCCGACTTCGCCTTACCTGAGCGAAGCACCTAAACACAGGTAAGGCCGAATCCAGAAATCGCGCAACCGGAGAGGGGCAGCTCGCCTACGGATTGATTTGGGCACCTTCTCCAGAACAGCTCTCAACCGCCTCGCGCACCGTTCTACAGACCCGTCTAATCCTCGGATCGTGATGGTCAAGGTCCCCCATCAGCTTCAACCCGCCAAGGCTCATCGGCACACCACAGACGGAGATGCCGTGACTTCCGTCCTCCAGTCGACGATCGTGATTAACAGAGACTGCACCTTCCGCGATCAGCGTGACGGCGCAGATCACGGAGGGCCAGTCACTCTCGCGCTTCAGGGTCTGCTCCAGAAGATCGGCGCTTTCCCGCTCTGCCTCGATTCCGGCTGCCACGAGAAGCGGCCCCTGGCAGATGATCGGCCCGGCGTCTTCACCGGCATCGACCAGGAAGGTCGAGGTGCGGATCTGCTGCATGCCGGCTCGCAATGCCGCGAGGACCGGATCATTCCCTACGAGGATCCGATTCCCTTCGCCGTCTAGCAGCGTTAGGTCTCCCGGATGCTGATTGATCATCCTGCCGGCAAAGCGGTCCAAGAGCCGGCCGTGGATCCAACGGCCGTAGGAGAGGACCACCAGGTCGATGGATCCGTTGGATCGCTCAAGCAGCGCAAGCCGGTCGTCGATCCGGTCATGGAAGGCTTCGGCCCGTCTCGCGTATGCACGTTGCTCGGGCCGGGTCCGGCAATCCGAGGCACGCCCGCACTCGGCCCGAAAGTCACGCGATATGACGGGGATCCCGGCCTGCCTGGAGATAGAAACCGCTCCGCAGTCGGGGCGATCGGTTACGACCACAGCCACCGCGATCAACTCAGGCCGCCAGGAGGCCAACCTCATCACCGCCTGCAGGTTGCCACCCGATCCGCTGGCAAAGACCGCGACCCGCAAAGGCCGGGCCCGCCCGTCGGGGGCCGGCATCAGTGCCCCCGTCATGGCAACGAGCGCAAAGCGCGAATCAACCCATCCCGAACGACTGCCAGGTCCTCCGCTCCGATGGTGAGGGGAGGATGCACGGCTATGACATCCGGAGCCATGCCGGTGCTGGCCAGGAGCACCCCGGGCGAGTTGCTCTCGCCACCGCGAGACGGTTCGAGAGCCGCTGTACGAACGTCCCAGGCAACAGGTTCTCGGAGCAGTAGCCGGGCCACACCGCCATGAGCCTCGGTGGATTGGACGATGGCCGGGGCAGCCTCTGCCGCCTCGGAAGCTAGCTCGCGCAGGGAAGTCTCCAAGTCAGCGACACGCGTTGACCAGGCCTCCCGGTCCGCAAAGCGATCGAGAACGGTGTCGACCATCGAGAGCATGAATGGCGCCCCCGAAAAGGTCGACGAATGAGTCCCCGGTGGGAAGTGTTCGGGATCAAGGAGGGGGTCGCGGGCCCACACCGCGCTCAACCCCGCGGCGCCGTTCGTCAGCGCCTTGCTGAGGACGACTATGTCGGGCTGCACTCCATGGAGTTCGAATCCGAACCGAGGCCCTACGCGGTGAAAGCCAGTGAAGATCTCGTCGACTACCACTAGGGCGCCGGAACCTCGGAACTGCGAGATCGCCGCTTGCAGATATCCCGTGGGCGGCACTGCCATCCCGCCCACGTTGAGGACGGGCTCGAAGAGCAAGGCCGAAACCTCGTCGGGAACTCCACTCTGGTCCGTCTCCAGAAAGCGGAGGTAGGAGACACAGGCTTCCTCACAGGCCTCTCTCGTAAGGCCGAACGGACAGCGCTCGCAGTCCGGGTAGGGGAGCCTCACGATTTCCCCGACGCCGACCGGGATCGGACGCCTGTACCGAGCGCTCGCGCTGAGCGCGCCAGTGAAGGGCGAACGACCGTGGTAGCTGCCCTGAAGGGTGATGATGGGACCCCAGCTGCGGTTGGTCGCGACGATCTTCATCGCAAGCTCGATGCCCTGGGCCCCGCCCACCTCAAAGCTAATGCGGCCGGGGACGCCGACTGCCCGAGACACCTCGGCCTCAAGCCGCTCGGCGACCCTGAGCCTCAACTCTGACTCGCAGAACGAGGGCAACGCCGGCATGGACGCCGTCGCACGAGCGGCCTCCTCCAGAAGCCGCCCGTCGTATCCGAGAGAGACAGTTCCGTTCGCGGCCTCAGCATCTACATAGGTTCGTCCGTCGGCATCCCTCAGCCGACTTCCGTCGCCGCCGACGAATCGGGGAACAGAACCACCGCGGTAGGTGAAATCCCCCGCGCCGAGAAACCTGGGAAGGCCTTCTTGCGCCACCTTGAGATCGCCCTTAGTGGGGCTGCGGTTCGACGTCGTCTTTGGGAGGCGTTGGCTCGGGCACCCGCCCATACCTATCCTCCAAACGAACGACGTCGTCAAGCTCTGGCGTCGAGACCTCCATAACCTCGGAGTCTTCGACGGCTTCCAGCGTGTGGACGAGCCGTGGCGGATTGTGCCATGACTCCCCCGGCCCGAGCTCCCGATCAGTCATGCGGTCTGGGGAGTTTCCCTGCGAGACGATCACCCGTCCCGACAGGACGCATGAGGTCTCGTCCTTCACCTCGTGATATTGGATGGACAGGCGGCAGCCCGCGCGAATCCGGAGGATCTTCCCGGCGTATCGGTCCGTGTGCGCGACCCACAACTCGCTTCCCCACGGCTTGGGAATCTCGTGGGGCAGGGTCTCCTCCATCCCTTCATCCTCTCAGTTCGTTGCCGGGTTCGAGTCAATTGAACTCGCGGTACACGCTCATCTCGTGTTCTATAACGACCGAGCGCGCCTCGGAAGCGCGCAGCCCATCACCCACTAGCTACCGTGACCTGCTGAGAATTCCGGGAGTCCTCAAGTGAAGATTGGCAGCAACCACGGCATCGCGCTTCCCGACGATCTGAGCCGGTCCCAAGACAAGCTGGACCTCTACGCGACGGACACTCACTTCCTCGAGAGTTGGGAAGACCTTCTCGCTGCAGGAGAAGAACAGTCGCTTCCCGCCCCGTCCCGGTTCGCCGCGCTCACGCTGAAGCCCGATGCGGTGGTGGGACGCACGCTCAAGCCCACCCTGGAATGGCTCGGCGACCATGGGTTCTCGATTGTCGCCGCCGAGTTAGTCGAGTTCGAACGACACATCATCCGTGGGATCTGGCAGTACTCATGGAATGTCGCCAGTCGAGACCGCAAGGACCTCGTTGATGTCCTCCTCACCACCACCCCTTCGCTTTTCCTGGCCCTCCGCGGTCCCGAGAACGCATCCCTATGGCTGAGCCAGAACAAGGGACCCGCAAATCCAAAATACCGCCAGCCGGGTCAGCTCCGCTACGGGCTCGGCTACTTCAGCACGCTGCTCAACTTCGTACATACCTCCGATGAGCCGGCCGACTTCATCCGCGAGCTGGCGGTCTACTTCCCGGCGCCGACCCGGCAGCGCATCTACCGCGCGATGGGTTCGGAGGATTCATCACAGCTTGCTGAAAGCCTTGCGAACGATCTGGAATCCCGCTTCCCTGCGCACGATCTTGAGCTGGACGCCTCCATCGACCGAATCCGCACGCTGGTGGACTCTGACCAGGGTGATGGAAGCAACGACCGCGCCAGGCTGCGGCATCTTCTCGATGAGATAGCCAGCCGAAGCAGTCGGGACTGGAGAACCCTATTCCGCTTGACTGAAGCCGCCAGAGTCCCCTGCCAGGACTGGGACCTGATCGTGATCGCGACCAACCTGGTCCAGCTAGACAACCCGGACGTCGACCCCGTGCTTCGGGGCATCAGCTCGATGGATTTGCCCGCCGCAGCAACTGAACTTGGGTAAGCCCCGAGATCCGCGCCAGTAGCGGTCCCCCGAGGTCGCAATCCTGGAACCCAACGGGGGGTCATAAGAGCAGTCGCCGGCTACCGGTGCTCCGTCGGCCGCTCCGCAAGAAGCGCGATGGCGTGAGGGAGGGCGTCGGCGATCGCCTCACCAGCCTGCTCGACGCTGCGTGGGCTACCGGGGAAGTTGACGATCAGGGTCTTGCCGCGGATGCCGGCGGCGCCGCGGGAGAGCATCCAGTGCGGGGTGTGCTCACGGGAGGCGGCACGCATCGCCTCGGCCAGGCCGGGGGCCTCGCGCTCGAGCACGGAGCGGGTCGCCTCGGGCGTGACATCGGAGGGGGCGAAGCCGGTGCCGCCCGTGGTAAGGACGAGGTCGCAGCACTCCTCATCGGCCCAGCAGCGCAGACACTCTTCAATCCGGGTCTGGTCGTCGGGAATCAGGTCGCGGCCGGAGATCGCGGCGCCGAGTCGGAGCGCAAAATTGACCAAACAGGCACCGCTCTTATCCTCACCCTCACCCTCACCGCCCGCTTTCGAACTGCTGATGGTGATTATGGCCGCGCGCATGGAGCGTCAGCCCCGCTTGCTTTCGTCGAGCCGCCAGTCAGAGCGACCGCCCCTCTTCTCAAGTAGCACGACCTGCCCGATCTCCACACCGCGCTCGATCCCCTTGACCATGTCGTAGACCGTCAGGGCGGCGACGGCGCAGGCGGTCATCGCCTCCATCTCCACTCCAGTCCTCGCGACGGTACGTACTTCGGCGACCAGCTCGACGACGCCAACCTCAACGTCGACCGTGGCGCTTACATCGGCGAAGGTAAGGGGCAGCGGGTGGGCGAGCGGGATCAGGTCTGCGGTTCGCTTCGCTGCTTGAATTCCGGCAAGTCGCGCCAAGCCCAGTACCTCACCCTTGGGCGAGTCGCCGGCCTCGACGGCGTGCGCCGTCTCCGTCGACATCTGCAGCCGCGCCCGCGCTAACGCCACCCGCTCGTTCTCCGGCTTCGCGCCGACATCGACCATGCGAGCCCTACCGTCGTCGCCAAGGTGGGTGAGGCCCTTGGCGGTCAACGCGCCGTCTCCTCGTCGTGGGTGGAGTCGACTGGCGGCTGCTCGCCCTCGACCCAGCCAGCCATTCCGTTTCCCTCCACCTCGCGCTTCCAGATCGGGACCTCAGCCTTGATCCGGTCGATCGCCTCGCCGGCACCGGCAAAGGCTTCCTCGCGGTGCGCTGCGGAAACGACAACGACCACCGCCGGCTCGCCGAGCGGTACAGCGCCAATGCGATGCTCGGCGGCGGCCCCGAGCAGCCCGTGGCGCTCGACGCACTCGGTGAGGATCGCCGCCATCCGCTTCTCCGCCATCTCGCGGTAGGCCTCGTACTCGAGCCGCTCGATCTCGCGGGTGACGCCTTGGAAGGTGACAATGGCCCCGGCGCGCGGATCGGCCACGGCGACCGAGACGTCCGAGGGCAAGAGCGGCTCGGTGGTGATGCGGACGTGCGGATCGGCGCCACCGCTGATCGGTGGGATCAGTGCCAGCTCGTCGTCCGCGGCGAGCCGTGTCTCGACACCGGCGTACTCTCGGTTGACCGCCATCCCCACCGGTAGCCGCGCGAGCAGGCTGGCCAGTGGCGGGTGGCTGCCGAGCACCTCGAGGGCGTGGGCGACCGTGGCGCCCTCAGGCAGCTCGAGCTCGACCGAGTCGGTGCCAGCCTCTTCCTTCAGTGCCGCGAAGAGGCGAATTCGAACGGTCATCGAGGCCAAGCTAGCTCTGCCCCCAGTAGCTCGACCTCGATCGGCTCGCCGGCGCGCACGGTGCCCGCGTCGGTCGGAACCAATGCCAGGCAATCGGCACCAAGCATCGAGGTGAGGACGTGTGAGCCCTGCCGCGCGAAGGGGCGCGCGTACCACCCGTCCTCGTGCAGCTCGAGGCGGCAGCGAATCGCGTGGGCGCGACCTGGGTTCTTCTCGTAGTCGCACGCGAGCTTCGCCATCGTGCGCTGTCGCTCAGGTCGCCCTTCCGCCAGAGCAATCAGCGCCGGTCGCACGAGCAGGACAAAGGTCACCATCGCCGAGACCGGATTGCCGGGCAGGCCGAAGACGAGGACGTCGCCGCGCGTCCCGAACCAGGTCGGTCTGCCGGGTTTCAGCGCGATGCCCCAAAAGCGCTGTTCGACGCCGAGTGCTGCCAACGCGTCCTTGACATGGTCGTACTCACCGACCGAGACGCCACCACAGAGCACCGCAACGTCGGCATCGATGGCCGGCGCAATCGCCGCTCGGGTCGCCTCGGGATCGTCGGCGGCCGACCCGACGCCGACAAGCTCCGCGCCGGCCTGCGTGACGAGGGCGGGGATCGAGTAGCCGTTGGTGTCGCGGACGCCGCCGGGCCGCATCGGCTCGTCTGGCCCGAGCAGCTCGTCGCCAGTGGTGAGGACGTTCACACGCGGGCGACCACGACAGCAGACCGTGGCTCGGCCGAGCGAGGCGAGAACACCCATCTCCGCCGGTCCGATCAGCGTCCCCGACGACAGGACCGCATCGCCAACGCCAATGTCCTCGCCAGCGTGGCGGACGTAGCGCCCCGCCTCTATCGCGCCATGGACAAGCACGCGACCGTCCTCGATCCGCGTGTCCTCGACCGGGACGACGGCGTTGGCGCCAGCCGGAATCATTGCCCCAGTCGAGATCCTCATCGCCTCGCATGCGTCCACAGCTACCTCTGCTGGCCGGCCCGCTCGCGACTCGCCGGCAATCCGCAGCGTTACGGGTGCGTCCGGCACAGCGCCGCGAGTGTCCTTGGCCCTCACGGCGAATCCATCCATCGCCGAGTTGTCGAAGCTGGGCACCAGTTCGTCGCTGCGCGACTCCTCCGCCAGCACCCGGCCGAGTGCTCTGCGCAGCGGTACCTCTTCGCTCGCAAGGGGCGCGGCGTGCCCGAGTACGGCGTCGCGCGCCCGCTCGACCTCGATCACCTCATCCCCCGATCGCGCTCATCGTCCGCGGAGGCTGGCGGAAGCCCGGCTCGTTGACTCGGTGCTTGAGCTCCTTGCGCCAGACCGCCTCGCGCACAAGCTCCATCAGGTCGGCGTCGTCGGCACCGTCGCGCAGCGGCCCGCCCAGGTCGGTCTCCTCGACCGAGAATAGGCAGGTCCGCAGCATGCCCTCGGCGGTCAGGCGTACCCGGTTGCATTCCGCGCAGAAAGGCTCGGAGACCGGGTTGACGAAGCCGATCTCGCCGCGGCCGTCGGCGAAACGGAAGACACGCGCGGTGGCGGACGGCTCCCGAGGCAGCTCCTCGAGTGGGTGGATCGCATCGATCAGCTGGCGCAGCTCCTCTCCGGCGAGGACCGAGTCCGGCATCCACGCACGGTCGGCGTCGAGTGGCATGAACTCGATGAAGCGGACCTGAAATTCGGTCGAGCGGGCGAAGTCGCAGAACCGCTCGACCTCCGCCTCGGTGAAGTCGCGCATCGCCACCGCGTTGACCTTGACCGGTCGCACCTCAGGATAGGCGCCGATCGCCTCCAGACCGCGCAGCACCTGTGGCAACGCGTCACGGCGGGTCAGCTCGAAGAAGCGGTCGCGTTGCAGCGAGTCGATCGAAACGTTGACCCTTTCGATGCCGGCCGCGACCAACGCCTCGGCGTGCCGCTCGAGCAGGTAACCATTGGTGGTAAGCGAGAGGTCGCGGATGCCATCGACTGCGGCCAGCATCGCCACCAGAGCCGGAAAGTCGCGCCGGACCAGCGGCTCCCCACCAGTGAGACGGACATCCTCCACCCCGAGCCCGACGAAGACACGAACTAGCCGCTCGATCTCCTCGAAGCTGAGTATCTCCTCGCGATCAAGCCAGGACAGGCCCTCGGCCGGCATGCAGTACTGGCAGCGGAAGTTGCAGCGGTCGGTGACCGAGACACGTAGATCGGTGATGCGGCGGCCGTGGCCGTCTTCGAGCACGGACTCAGACTTCATCGGCCACCACTGTGACGAGTGACCCCCACCCGCGCGATTACCGCAAGCGACTACACCCGTGGAATGCTCGTCCGGATACACGTGAGCGCGACGGTAAAAAATGGATTTGGATCGGTCGTTCCGGCGCTACTTCTGTCGGCGGTCGTCGCGCTCACCGGCTGCGGGGGCGGAAGCGATGATGAGGAACCGACGTTGACGGTGTTCGGGGCATCGTCATTGACGGAAGCACTGACCGAATACGGGGGCTCATTCGAGGGTGCCAAGGTACGCTCATCCTTTGCCGGCTCCGACGAACTAGCGGCGCAGATCCGCCAGGGGGCCAAGGGCGACGTCTTCGCCTCCGCTGACACCGACTACCCTGCGGAACTCCACCGGGAAGGCTTGGCCGGGAAGCCCGTTGTCTTTGCGCGCAACCGCCTCGTCGTCGTGCCGACCGGCGGCGAAGCCAAGACGCTCGCCGACCTTGCGAAGCCAGACGCGATAATCGCGATCGGCGATCCGAGCGTGCCTGTCGGTGCTTATACCCGCGAAGTGCTGAAACGACTCCCCGCCCCCGAACGGGAAGCGATCCTCGCCAACGTCCGCACCGAAGAGCCCGAGGTGAGCTCGGTCCTCGCCAAGGTCGTGAACGGCGCTGCCGACGCTGGCTTCGTCTATGCCACCGATGCGAAGACCGTCGCCGGTCAGGTCCACACGGTCGCGATCCCAAACAGCCTGCAGCCAGACGTCGCCTACGCGGCGGTGGTGGTCAGCGACAGCGGCGAGCCTGACCTCGCCAAGCGCTATCTCGACGGGCTGCTCCACGGTGCCGGTGCCGCCGACCTGCGCCGCGCCGGGTTCCTACCGCCCCCTTGAGTCTGCGATCGGGATTCGGCCTGCTCGCCGCCCTCGCCGCGGCGGCCGCGGTCGCCTTCCTGGTCCTCCCCGTCGTTGCGATATTCGCCGACGTCAGTCCGCGTCAAATGATCGACGCACTGGGCGAAGAGAGTGCCCGGGAAGCACTCTGGCTGAGCATGCGCACGACCCTGATCGCGATGGCGATCGTCATCACGGTCGGTACCCCCGCGGCCTACCTGCTGGCGCTGCGCCGCTTTCGCGGGCGCGCCCTCGTCCTCACCGCGATCGAGCTGCCGCTAGTGATGCCACCAGCCGTCGCCGGGATCGCCCTCCTGGCGGCCTTCGGCCCTCGGGGGATCCTCGGCGAGGCCATCGAAGGCACCGGGCTGGAACTCGTATTCCAGACCGCTGGCGTCGTCGTCGCCCTCGTCTTCGTCTCCGCGCCCTTCTTCGTACGCCAGGCGATCGCCGCCTTCGGGGCCCTCGACCCACGGCTACTGGAGGCGGCGCGGACGCTCGGCGCCGGCCCCTTCCGCGCCTTCGCAACGGTGGCGATGCCGACCGCGCGCCCCGGCCTGGCCGCCGGGCTGGCCCTCGCCTGGGGGCGGGCGCTCGGCGAGTTCGGGGCGACCCTGCTCTTCGCCGGATCGCTGCAGGGAGTGACCCAGACCGCGCCGCTAGCGATCTTCTCGGAGTTCAGTCAGCCCGGCGGCTTCGTCGCGGCCCTCGCCATCTCCGCCGTCCTGATCCTCGTCTCGGCGGCACTGCTAATCGGGGTCAAGCTGATTGGCGGCGACCACGGGCCCGAGGGGGTCCAGGAGTGAGTGGGCTCACGGCGTCGCCGGGGACGAGCGGCCTCTCGATTATCGCGGAAACGCGGCTGCGCGAGTTCGCGCTCGACGTTGAGCTCGCGGTTAGCGCCGGGGGGCGACTGGCACTCGCAGGACCCTCCGGAGCCGGCAAGACGAGCGTGCTGCGTATCGCGGCGGGCCTGTTGCGCCCCAGGCAGGGGCGGGTCGCCCTGGACGGGGAGACCTGGCTCAACACCGCCACGGGGGTCGAGGTGGCGGCGGAGAGGCGGCGCTGCGCGGTCGTCTTCCAGGACTACGCCCTGTTCCCGTGCCTCAGCGCCTGGCGCAACGTCGCCTACGGGATGCGCGGCAGGCGCAGTGAGTGTCGCGGCCGCGCCCTCGAGCTGCTTGAGCGCTTCGGGGTGGCTGCGCTCGCGGACGCCGCTCCTGCGAGCCTCTCTGGGGGCGAGCGCCAGCGCGTCGCCTTGGCGCGTGCGCTGGCGGCCGAACCGCGGGCGCTGCTGCTCGACGAGCCGCTCTCGGCGCTCGATCCCGCTGGACGCCGCGGGGCCTTGCGCGAACTGCATAGCCTCCTCACCGAGCTGAAGATCCCGGTCCTCCTCGTCACCCACTCCTTCGACGAGGCGGCGCTGCTGGCCGGGGAGATCGCAGTGATTGATCGCGGCCAGGTCGTGCAAAACGGTGCCGCGGCTGAGATCTCAGCGCGGCCAGGCTCCGCATTCGTCGCCGACTTCGCCGGTGCAGTGGTGCTGCGCGGCGAGGCGACACCGGAGCCGGGCGGCCTGACGCTCGTGCGGCTAGTAGGCGGCGGCGAGCTGCGCAGTGTCGAGAAGGCAAGCGGGCCGGTCGCGGTCAGCATCTTTCCGTGGGAGATCTCATTGCAGCCAGCCGGGGCCGAGGGCGGCGACTCGATGTTGAACCGCCTCGCAGGCGAGGTTGGGTCAGTGACCCCTGTCGGCAACCGCGTTCGCGTCGCCGTCTCGGTCCCGCAGCCCCTCAGCACCGAGGTGACCGCGCGGTCGGCGGAGACGATGGGACTGCGTCCCGGTACCCGCGTCATCGCAGTTTGGAAGGCGACCGCAACCAGGCTAATCGCCCTCTGAGCGCTCAACACCCAGACCACGACCTAGTGGTCAGCCATAAACCTCATGAATCGGGCATCTTGAACCTATGCTCACACTCTGGACACGTCACCATTTTCGCGCCTGCCGTTGAGCGTGCTGCTGACTCATCCCCGCATCGCCGTGCGGCGCGCAACTCGATTCGTAGATCAGCCACAGACATCCTCTCGGACGCCGCTAGGTCAAGCCACCTATCTTGCTCCTCGGGCTCCAGCGCACAAACCTCGGCATGATGGCTCCAGGCCAAATTGTCCCGACGTCGGGATGCCTCCACTTTTCCGGCTACGTAAGCGATGTTTCGCAGACTCTGTACGTCGTAGCCAGTGATTCGGGCCGCCTCCGTGTACTTCTCGCCCCAGCGCGCGGTCCCGTAGCGAATCCAGTCCCCAAGCAACCATTGACTGCAACGCGTCATCGCGCCTAGACGATGGCCCACCCGGACCCAAGCGAGGACATCGATGTCCTCGCTTGGCGTCCACGCGACAGACGACAACGTGCTGGCGCGCTGCGTTCCAACGGAGCGCTCAGCCGCCAGCGTTACTACCCCTCCCGCAGGCGCAGTCATGGCGGGATTCTATGAATACGCAAGTAATCTATTGCGTGTGAATGTGGCTCAACTTCCAGTCGTCTATGTGGCAGATTGCTACATAAACACGCTGTTACCCAACAAACGTTCATACATGGCTTCAGTCCATACATCTAGTCGGTCATCCGAGCAGGGCGTGCATCAAGTGGCTGAAAGAGCTACTGCCGCAGCAACAAGTCCATCGCTGACAAGCCACCTCCCCGAAAGACTCGACTGCCCAGTGCCGCCGAGCGTGAAGCCCGCGACTTGCAACTGAGCCGAGAATTCCTGGCACGCACGATCGACCTGGATGCGCGCATCTTCGAATCCGAGGCTCCGACCTGTCAGGGGAAACCAAGCCTTGTACACGGCCTCCTTGATGCAAAAGAGAAGACGATCCCAACAAATGTTGGGCATGTCGTGCATAAGTCGCCGCACCCACTTAAGCTCGTCAGGCGAAGCAATCGCATCTAGAACACCATCCGACAGCTGCTCGTTCGGCTCCGCATCGATCCCAATGGTGGCGAAATCTCGCACGCGCCCTACCGCGGCTGCGCGATAGCCGTCACAGTGGGAAATACTTCCGACGGTCCCTGTCGGCCATTCAGGGTTGCCTGAAGGCCCTGCGGGTATTGATTGCGATGGCAACCCCAGCTGAACAAGCGCGTCTCGCGCGCAGGCACGAGCCGTAGTGAACTCCCGCCGTCGACTCTCTATCGCTCGTCGCATGATCCGCTCCTCCTCTGGAAAGAGCTGCGCATCCAAGTCGGTTCTGGTCGCAACCACGACGACGCTCGCTGGCAGAATCTGATCAAGCACGAGAGAATGACTGCATCCGTTCGGAAGAAGTGACCAGCTCCTCCACCCGAAGCGCCACCTGCAGCTGAGCGTTGCACGTATTGAGAGTCTGATCTAGTTTCTCCTCGACTCTATGCAGGTGACGTTCGACCGTGTTGCGGGATTTTCCAAGGGCCAATGCCGCACTTGCAACGTTTTGATCCGCCGCAAAGTAGGCGCGCAGCGTCTTTCGCAGCGCCTCTCCAGAATTGCCTTGGCCATCCAGGGGCGCCAAGTAGGTCTCGATCAAAGACTTTGTCAACCACTGATCCCTCAATACCGCTGAATCCAGAATGACGTCACGGCACCTCGTTACAGGCTTCGGCCGGTAAAGCATCGCCTGCAACGCCGCCTGGGCTTCGTAATGCGTTTGACGCCATCCATCTAGACCTTTTCGGGGCTCGCCGATCGCTACCGATATATCCGTAGGCGTGTTGGCAACAAGGAAGCGCCCTAGAGTTGCCACGGCGGGTTGCTGTGAGTTTCCGAGCCAAGTCCAGGTGATTTCGTGGTCGCGCACTACAGGCAGAAATCGGCACCCCAGACTCTCGGCGAATGCGCGTGCCGATTTCTCCGCGTTAGGACCCACGAGGATCATGCCGACGTGCCAGACATCGAAGTCGTAGTCAAGATCAGCGGGCATCGCGACACTGTTGCTCTTAAGCAAGTGCAGTACGCGGTCCCCTCGCCTCTGCGCGGATGAGCGTCTTGTCTGCTCGAGCTCATCCCTGTATTCAGCGGACACCGATTCCATGAGGCGCGCAAGGTGGAAGCCCTGGTCGCTCAGGATTTGGCAAAGCACCTGGCTCGGGATGCCATCAGACTCGGCGACGATGAATTCCTCCAGTGACTTATTGCCGGCGGAGTACCGCAGCAGAACCGTGTCCAGTCTCACGCCCTCACGCGCCGCTCGACGAGCTTGCTGAGCCGTCTCTGGCGGGATCGGCACCGATGACTCCCCGCCCTTCTCGATGCTCTCGAAGCCGTAGTTCAAGGCCTCTGCGACGGCGCCTTGGAGGCCGGCGACGTAGGCGGGGTCTTCGTCCGGGACGGACTCAGACGAACTCCGGATCCGCGTAAAGATTGCTTTCTCAATCTCGGGAGCATGGGCCCGCAATCGAGCCGCGAGCTCAGTCCGGGCTTTCTTCGACTCCTCTGGGGTGTTCATGGGCCCGGCCAAAAAGCAACTGGGCGCTGCATAGGCGGGTTACCCCCCCCCCCCCCGCAGATCCAGGAAAAGGGAAGAGGTCGCGAGAGCGCGAAGGGGCGGCCGGTCTCGAAGGAGAGCGGGGCGATCTCGTCTGTCGCACCACGATCCACCCTCACGCTTCCCCTGGCGTGGCCAGCATTGCTGGGCGGGAGGCGTTAGCTCCATGGCGCCTCGGCCTCGCTTTCCAGCAATCAAGCAAGCGCACCCGCTTCCGTAACCGCGCATCAAGATCCTCTCCTCCTGCCAGTTGCCCGACGACCCGGAACGTACCCAACGACAGACGAGCTCTGCAAATTGGTCTCGAGCTCTCCTCCCCACTTGGGCAGAGACATTCTTTGGCCGGACAAAGCTCCAGCGACATCTTTGGCCGTGGGGCCATGGCCCGCAGGCGGACTTGCACCAGAATGCAGCTATGTCGTCCGTCAGAGAGGTCGTCATAGGAGCTGCGTCTCCCGAGGATGCAGAGGCGATATGCGCGATCTACAACGTGGCAATCGCAGAACGAGGATCGACGTTCGAGACCGAAATGCGATCTTCGGCAGATTTTCAGGAACGCATCAGCGACGCTCACTTTCCTCTGCTGGTTGCCAAGCTGGGCGACGATGTCGTCGGCTGGGCCGGCCTCGCCTCCTATAGCAGTCGTCCTTGTTATGCAGGAATCGCAGAGTGCAGCGTCTATGTCGACGCCGAGGCACGCGGACGCGGAATCGGCACGGCTCTGACTGAAGCACTTGCCTCGGCGGCCGAAGGTGCCGACTCTCACAAGTTGATCGGCAAGCTCTTTACCGACAATGTCGCCAGCATCCGCCTCGTCGAGCGATGTGGCTTCGCGACCGTTGGCTTGCATCATCGCCACGGCAGTCTCGACGGCAACTGGCGAGACGTGCTGGTCGTGGAGCTGTTGCTGAATCCAGCGCCTTCCACCGCGCTGTAGGCGCACACGGCGCCCGCTGCGCTGATCGCGCCTGCCTCCGATGTTTGCCCTGCCCGCAATCACGGAAACCCCTCGGCTCCTCTCTGTCCGCCCAGCAACACAACCCGTGAAATACTGTTTAACGCTTTAACGTGTATCAAACAGGGACCAGCCGACGGAACCCGGGCTAGCGAGATCGGCGGCGACTCGCGACTCGCTAGCGGCGCCGAGAATCGCGGAGTTTCTCCATCCGCTCCGCCAGCTCGCTCAGCTCGATGCCGAAGCCGTTGATAACCCGAACCAGCGTGGCAAAGGTCGGATTGGCGACGCCACGCTCCAGCTCGCTGATCCGCTGGAACGACATCTCAAGGCGATCGGCTAGCTCCTCATGGGTCATGTCCGCCTCGTTGCGCAATTCCTCGATCGCTTCGCCGAGCACCTTGTGGGCAGGGGACCGCGGTTTGACTCGACGACGGGGGGGCACGGCCAGCAGCCTTCCCGTCGAAGAACCACTGGGTTAACCGTTTTAACGTGAAACTGTGTTCCCGCTGGGTCGCTTTCGTCGACCACGAACCAGGACTCTTGCTTGTTGGTGCCCCCTAACCTCCGTCCGATGGCCTATCGAGACTCCTATCTCTGGCGCCTGAGACAGACGGTGGGCAGCGACCTCGTCCTTATGCCCGGCGCGATGGTCGCCATACAGCGAGATGATCAGCGTGTTCTGCTGACCAGGCGCGCCGACGACGGAACCTGGTGCCTGCCCGCCGGCGCGGCAGAGCCAGGTGGAAGCTTCGCCAGAACGGCGATCGGCGATGGCGGAAGAGGCCGGAGTCGAGGTCTTGGAGCGCGACCTGATTCCGTTCGGCTGTCTCTCTGAGGCCGAGGCCCACACGATCCGCTACCCCAACGGCGACGTCACCCACTGCTTCGCCCTTTGCTTCCTGGCAAGGACCTGGAAGGGAGAACCCCGTCCGGACGGGGATGAGTCGACCGAAACGAAATTCGTCGACTTGGACGCGCCCCCCACTCCGCTCCATCCTCCAACTGCACACGCGCTCAAGTTGCTGGCGGCCTTCGTCCGCTCAGGCTCATTCCAAGTGCGGTGAGCCAGACGGGCGCTCGGTCAGACCGCCGGGGCTCGACCTAGCCTCGTTGGGAATTTCGGATCTTCTCCAGACGCGTGACCAGCTCGCTCAGCTCGATGTCGAGGCCCGCGCTAATGCGAGCGAGCGTAGTCAGCATCGGGTTGGTCGTCCCGCGCTCCAGGTCGCTGACGAGCTGAAACCGCATGTCTGCCTTGTCGGCGAGCTGCTCCAAGGTGAGATCCGCTTCCTCGCGCAGCTCCCCGATCGCTTCGCCCAGGGCCTTATGCAGAGGCGAACGGGGTTTGGTGCGACGGCGGGGCGGCACGGTGTCCGGCAGCCTTCCCGCCTACGAGTCAAGTTGTTATCCGTTCTAGCGGAAAACGTCCAGCAAGCCGCATACCGCCCGCATTTCCAGTCGATATTCGTCGCTAGCGCGGAGCCGGTTTTAAGAGGCTCAGTGGGGCATTCCGCGGCTGATTCGCTACTCCACGTTGGCTCGCGCTCTGCGGGCCCGATCGTGCAATCCCTGTCCCCGAGCCCGACGCTCCACCGCCAATCCCCGCGAGGAAAGGTGTCGGAGTCGGTTCAAGAACGCCATCAAGAGCGGAAGGGCGCCGGGATCTCCACCTTCGCAATTGTCAATGAGCGAGACGAAAAGCATGAACCGCAGGGCGCGGCGACAGGCAAGGGGAAACCCATCGCGAGAAACCGAGAGGCTCATCAGGCGATCGAGTTCTCGGCGCCTCGCGGCCTCCCTCATAACCGCGCTGAGTTCGTCGGCCCTCCGCAACCCAACCTCCTCCCATACCCAAACTTGTCCGCTATATTGATCCTGACTATGTTATCCGCTATAGCGTGAAACGTCTTTTCCTAGATGGCAACCCCAGATCAAAAACGCAAGACAGGTCGTGATCCGGCAGGCCCGCTGACACATCCGGTACGGCGCCGAACGTTGCGCTACCTGCACCGCTGCGGCGAACCCAAAGGGGCGCCCGAAGTGGCGACAGCACTCGACGAGCCGATCTCGCAGATCCGCTACCACCTACGAGCCCTTGAGAGCTATGGGACGACCAGGGAGGTCGGCCCCTCTCCTGGAGAGGACTCACCGATGCATGAGTCTGCGGTCAGCGAGCATGCCGAGATTCTGGCGTTGCTCGAAGCCGCCGAAGCAGACGACGAGGATGGGGATCGCAGAGCCGCGTAGAGCCTTCTCCCATGCCACCGCAAGGCGAGTAAGTGGAGGGGTCTGCCTCGCCGGCAGACCCCTCCACCCCCCTTTTTCCGCTCCTAGTCAACGGGCTGAGTTCGCACGACCACGCCCTGCCTCTTTGCCATCGTCGTCTCGGCGAAAGAGTTGAGCGGCGGCTTCGTCCCCTCCTTCTCGCATGTGCCGGTCAAGGTAGCGAGGTCGGTCGGCCTGGAGATTGCGCTGGTTGAAAAAGTGAGAAGGAGGCATGGTTCTGAAGACCGAGTTGAGCCGTGCGCCAAGAAGCGCCGGGAGTCCCTGGCCCGTCTCGACTAGGCCAAGCGCGTGCTCGAAGTCCTCAATGCTGAAGAGGGTTGGCGCCTGAATACGTGGATCGTCGAAGAGATCGGGTGCCTCGGCCTCGATATGACTCCACAGCATCTCGCTCTGGAGGATGGTCGAGGGAACGACGATCACTGGCCAGACGCGCTCGAGGAGGCCAAGGTCGAGGTCGTTGATCTCAACCCTGGACGCGAGGATGTCTCCAATCGCATGGTCGAGCTCTTTCATCTTGCCCACCACCCGACCTATGGCCTCGAGCATCTCGGCGGGATCGGATATGACGCGTGCCCGCCGCGCCGGCCGGCCCCCGGTCACCTCGATCGCAACCAATTCGGTCCCGTAGGCAACCGTGGCATCGGGACTGAACGACTCCGAGCCGTCGGCACCGGTGTATCGCTGCTCGCCAGAGACCGTCGCAAGACCAGCCCGGGTCTGTTCGTAATGACTGTCCATGGTGAGGGCGAGAACGTAGCTCTCGATCAGCTGACCATGAAATTCGGTGAAGCGACGGCTCATGGTCTGATTGGGAGAGCGTGGAAGCTGACGTGCGGCCGCCGAATCGAACAGGCGATAGTAGAAGCCCTCCCCCATCCAGGCGTGCAGAAACCGAGGGCTCATCAGGATCATCCTGCCGTCACCGAGTCGTAGGAAGGGTCGCTTCTCAAAAGGCACGCGGTCCCAGATCACGTGGTCGAGGCTGTCGCCACCCTGGCGGAAGTGCTCGGCGAGGTCGGCACGACTGGCGCTGATCGAGGCGACAAGCTTCGCGGTCGTCGCCGGGGGCAACTGCTCGGCAAGCAGGGCGTCCGGGACGATCGCAACCTTTCGTTCCACCAGCGACGCGTCCTCGTCGAGACCCTTGCTCCAGGCGCCCATCGCGAACGCGAACCCAAGCTGCTCCTGCAGGGAGGCGAGATCCTCCCCCATCCAGCCGGAGAGGTCGCACCATCGGTGCCCATTGGGTCAGCCGCGCCGAACAGGTCAACGAAGAGGGCATGAGCCCGACCCTGGTCGCTGCCGAGATTGGTTTTGTCGAAGTAAAGGCCAGAGCGCACGAGGAAGGGCACCCAATCGATCGGCTCGGCCGGGTCCGCAACCTCGTTGCCGGCCGCAGAGATCGGCGTAGCGATCCCAACCAGCGCCATCAGCAGTAGCTCGACCTCCTCGTCCGTTAGCTCCCGCATACCGTCCTCGGCCGAGGCCGAGCCGGTAATCAACAGACGCATCAGCACCGAGATGTGCTGCTCGTTAAAAATCAAATGGTTCGGACCTTCGGCCACAAACTCGGTGAGCTTGTCGAAGATCGGACGGCCAGTGCCGAAGACATCTTCGGCGAGCCGCAGATGCTTGGACTGATCGTTGCCAGCAAACCAAGTGGCGCCGCCAATCACAGCCAGCGCCATCATCGCTGGCTCGAAGGGCAGGCGGCCCAACAGGTCTTCGACAGTCCCGATGCTTACAGGTGGGATGCCGAGGACCTCAGCCTCCGGAGCGACGAAAATGGCGTCAAGGTCGCTTGGCGGCTTCCCCACGACGAGAAGCGTCCCCGTCGGAATGTCGGGCAGCGTCGAGATAGGGCCATCGCTCGCCACCCAAAGCCCGCTCGGGCGCTGGCTGGTGCGGGGGAGAAAGAAGTGGGGCAGCTCGAGGTCGGTCATCCGGCTTCAAGATTTCCAGGCCAACCCGATGCAACAAGCGAGACACAGCGCTTTGCCGTATATCACTCTCGCCTCGAACCTCGTATCACTCTCGTATCACGGATCGCCGCGCATCCCCCCGCATAGGCTCGCGCGGCCAGATCGATTTGGCGTGGCGCGTGGCTATGCGAAGCCATGCGGGGAATACCTTGCTATCGGGGAGACAGGATTTGAACCTGCGACCGCTCGGCCCCCAGCCGAGTGCGCTACCAGACTGCGCCACTCCCCGTGGCTGCTTGCATTCTGACGGATCGGGCCGAACGAGCGAGGCACCGAACCTTCCGGCAAACTGTCGGCGTGGCGGACGCCGTCCAAACGGTCCGTCTGCGCGGTGGTAGCTCAACGGTAGAGCCTCGCCCTTCCAAGGCGATGATGCGGGTTCGATTCCCGTCCGCCGCTCTTTAAGTTCTCGCCACCGCGGTCGATGCAGGTTGCGCCTTGGCTTTGCGGATCCGCATCCTTGCCATCTTGCTCACCATCGCTGCGGGGGCGCTGGCGTGCGCCGGCTGTGAGGGTTCCTCCGACGGCGGTGGCGAGGGCTCGCCGAGCAGCACCGGCCTGGTCGATTGGCCGCTCTTCGGCCGGGTCCCCGAGCGGACGCACTACCTCCCTTCCCATGAGCGCCGGCTCGATCCGCCGCTGCGCGAAGCCTGGTCGATCAACACGCACGGGCTGATCGAGTTCCCGCCGGCGGTTGCGAACGGCGTCGCTTATGTCGTCAACAAGTACGGCAACGCGAAAGCGGTGCGGCTCCGCGATGGCAGGATCCTCTGGGAACGCGTCACCGACCCAAAGAACTCCGGCACACCGACCGACGTGACCGCGCCGGTCTACCACCAGGGCAAGGTCTTCTTCGCCTACGTCGACGGCAATCTGGTCGCGGTCGACGCGGATACCGGCAAACAGGCCTGGAAGCGCAAGCTGGCCGGCCACCTCGAATCCTCACCGATGGCGGTCGGCGGCACGCTCTACCTCGGCACCGACAAGACCAACGTGGTCGCGGTGGACGCTGCTAACGGGGCAGTGCGCTGGCAGTTCAACTCGCCGGCCGCGATCAAAGCCAGTCCCAGCTTCCACGACGGGCGCGTTTTCGTCGCCGACTACGAGAGCGGCATGTTCTGCCTCGACGCCAAGGACGGCAGGCTGCTCTGGCGCACCAACACCTCGAAGGTGCCGCCGTATGGCCAGGGCGGCTTCTACTCCTCTCCCGCGATCGGGTTCGGCCGCGTCTACGCCGGCCGCGATGACGGCACGATCTTCGCCTTCGACGAAAAGACCGGCAAGGTCGCCTGGTCCTTCCCCACCGACAACTACGTCTACGGCTCCCCGGCCCTCGCCGAGGTCCCGGGGACGCCGCCGACCGTCTATATCGGCTCCTACGACGAGCACTTCTACGCGCTCGACGCGCGCACCGGCAAGCAGCGCTGGCGCTACGCGGTCGGTGGACCGGTCCCAGGCACCGCAACCGTGATCGGCCACACCGTCTACACCTCGAGCTTCAAGACCCGCGAGGCGATCGGCATCGATGCCCGCACCCACCGCAGGACCTTCCAGATGCGCCAGGCGGGCTACACGCCGATGATCTCCGACGGGCGCCGGCTCTATCTGATCGGCTACTACGAGCTGATCGGTCTGCAGCCGACCGGGCGCTGAGACTGCGCCCTCAGTAGCCGGGCGGATGGCGGGCGACGAAGCCGTCGGGCACGGCTCCGGCGAGATGCCAGCGCGGGCCGGTGCCGCTCGCGTCGCCGACCGTGTCCCAGCGCAGGCCGGCGATCACGGCGTAGGCGTGAGAGGGGCTTGCGTAGACGGTCAGCCAGCGTCCCGGCCCGGGCGCGCCCCAGGACTCGAGCTGGCCCGAGGTGAGCGGGCTGGAGAGAAAGCCACCGCCGGCGAGGGCGAAGCTGACGGCGCCCGAGCAGTCGTACCCCCGTGAGTACCAGGAGCCATGCCCCCCACCCCACACGTACGGCTGCCCGACGATCGTGTTGGCGGCGTTGATCGCGCCCGCGATCCGTTCTGGCGCTTCCGGCGGAGCGAGCGCAATGCCGCTCACGTATGTCGCGGTGGCGCTTGCCGCCTGGCCCCCTTCAGGGGTGGGCGCGCGGGCGACGACGGACCCGCCGACGCCCCGCGGCAGCGGTGGTCGTGGCGTCCCGTTGGTGCCCGCCGAAGCCGGCGGCAGGGCCGCTCCCCCGGCAACGCCCTCTTCCTCCGGCGCTGCCTTGGTGGGCTGCGGAGACTCGGCAGCTTCCTGCGCGGCCGTCTCGGTCTCGTATTTGGCGCCCAGATAGACCAGGCTGCCTTCGATCGCCTTGAGCGTGCCGGTGGCCTTCGCCGCTGCGACCGCAACGCGGATCGCCGGAGCGAGGAGCGTGGATGTCGCCTCGCCTGGCTGGGCGCCAGCTTTCGCCTCTGCAGCGGCGGGAGCGAAACCGCCCGGCGCAAGCTGAGCGCCGGAGGCGAAAACTCCGGCCGCCAACACGATGCCGATGATCACCCTGCAGCGCATCGCAGCACTGTAGCCGGCCGAGCCTCCCGCGAAAACCGCTCGCTCAGGCGCTAACCCGCCCCGGGTGCAGGAGATCGGGGTCGTGGCCCGGCATCACGGTGAGACCCGCGTCGCGCAACCCGCGCAGCCGATCCGCCGAGCGCCCTTGCTCCTTATGGTCGTCGCCGAACGCGGGAAAGCGGTGATCGTCCAGCCCGCTGGCGAGGTGCGTAACGTCGGCGCCAAGCACAAGATCGCCCACACGCACCGACTGGTGACCGGGGGTGTGACCCGGGGTGAGCAGGAGCTCGATCGAGCCGTTGCCGAGCAGATCGTGATCGCCGTCGACCAGCTCCAGGGGGCGCTCCTCACCGCTGTAGTCACGGGGAAAAAAGAAGTTGCGCTCCACCATCGCGCGATCGTGCCCGGCATCCCACTCACGGCGCTGGACTACGAGCGGGATCGAGGTCGGCACGAGCGCCAAGCCACCGACGTGGTCCCAGTGCAGATGGGTGAGTACGACCACCGACACGGTGTCGAGGTCGACCTGCTCGGCGATGCTCTGCTCCTGCTCGAACGCGAATAGGCGCATCGCATCCGAGCCCCCGTAGAAATCCACCGGATCGCCAACCGCGGCCGGATTCAGCCCGGTGTCGATCAGGATCCGCTGCTCTCCGGTGTCGATCAGATAGGCGGGAACGGGGAATCGCAACGGCTTGCCCTCCGGCTCACCGCGGCGCATCAGCGCCGCGGGAGCGGTCAGCCAGCCGACGTTGAATAGCTGCACCTGCATCAGCCGGACAGCCCGAAGGCCGAACCGGAGCCGGCGAACAGGTCGCAAGCCTCCAACGACACGCAGGCGCAGCTGCCGGCGACCGCCAGCCAGCCACGCGTCTCCTCGGCCCGCTCGATCAGCGCCTCGACTTCGGGCAGCTTGCGAGCCGCGAGCGCCCGCAGCTGCTTGTGCGCCGGAGCGCCCTCGTCGACAGAGCCGAGCAGGGCTCCAACCTCAGCGAGGGAAAAGCCCACCCGCTTCGCCACGGCGATGATCCTCAGCCTCTGCACGGCCCCATCGTCGAAGCGGCGCTGGCCACTGACCCGCTCGGCCTCGGGCAGGAGACCGTGGCGTTCGTAGTAGCGGATCGTCGAAACGCTGACGCCTGCCCTCTCTGCGACCTCGCCGATGCTGAGCGCTGCTTCTGGCATCTCGGTTTCTCCTTGACCTCAACCCAGGTTGAGGCTCAACACTAACGCCGGCAAAGGCCATCCCCGAAAGGAGCGAGATATGACCGAGGGCACGCCCAGCACCTGCTCATTGAACGCGGGTGACCTGCGACAGAGGCTGAATGAGGTAGCCGAGATAGGCGCTGACAGCCTGATCAAACGCAGCACAGCGGGCGACCGCCACCTGCTGCACTTCCGCTCGGACGCGGAAACGCGCCGCCGCCTCGATGCCATTATCGCCGCCGAGGCGAAGTGCTGCTCCTTCCTCGACCTCGCACTAAGCGATCAAGGTGCAGAGCTGATCCTCTCGATCAGCGCCCCCGCGGCTGGACGGTCAACCGCCGATGAGCTGGCGGCAGCCTTCACTCGAAGCTAGCCGCCCACCCGTCGGTACCGAGTTGACTATCTTCTCGTTCACGAATAGTCAGCTGATCAGAAGTAATCGGAGGAGATATGGCCAAGGCATTCAGCGTCGCGTCCTGGAACTGCGAACACTGGAAAGACGGCGATCCCCGAAACGCCCACCGGGTTGAGTTCATCGCGGCTCGCGAAGCCGACGTCGTCGCCCTCTACGAGGTTGAGGGCGCGGAGGTCTGGCGCACCGTGATGGACGGCCTGCCCGGCTACTCCTTCTTCATCACCGAAGGCCAGAACACGCAGGAGATCCTGGTGGGGATCGGCCCGGATATCACCGCCTTCCTCACCCAGAGAATCGAGTTCCAGAGCCGCGACGCCTTCATGCGTCCCGGGGCGTTCCTAACCGTACGCGCCGACGGCACGGACTACTCGCTGCTCTTCCTGCACCTGGCGAGCATGCCGGACCCGCGCGGCTTCGGCCTGCGGACCGACATGATCGACCGCGCTTTCGAGTTCAAGAAGCACCTCGACAAACTCGTCAAAGGCAAGGCCAACTTCCTCTTCCTCGGCGACCTGAACGTGATGGGGCTCGACTACGTCTACGGCAAGGAGGGCGACAAATTGCTGCATGATCGGGTCGAGGCCGAGCAGGAGGTCGGGCGCTTGGCCTACATGGCCGGAAAGGTCGGCATGCGCGTCCTGAGCAAGACCGCCGATCAGACCTGGGGCGGTGAGGACGGCAAGCGCAGCAACCTCGACCACGTCGTCGCGAGCAGCCAGCTTCAGTTCAAACCCATCGAGGGCAGGGACGTCAAGGTCCTGGGCTGGCCAGAGCTGAAAGACAAAGCCGAGCAGCTCAAATGGTTCAGCGAATTCTCCGACCACGGCCTCCTCTACTTCGAGGTGGAGAAGATCTGAGACCGAGCCGAGCTCGCTCGGCGTGTAACTCTCTTAGAACCGGCGCTCAGGGCAACCCGAGCACCGTCATCGTCCGGGCCGCCATTTCCGACTCGCCCAAGGCGTTGGGATGAACGATCACGGGATTGGTCCCCTGCAGGACCGGCTCCACCCAGCGGACACCGATCGGCTTGCAGGCATCGTGGCCATCCGAGACTGCGTTGAGGTCGACGTAGATCGCGCCGGTCGCTTCCGCGGCGCGCCGCACAGCGTCGTTCAGCGTCGCCTCGATACCCCGCACGTAGGGCACGTCGCCCTGGGCGACCGGCATCTTGTCGAAGCAACCGCCGCTTGCCGGCATGATCCACGGGTAACCGAGGATCGCGACCCTCGCCGCCGGCGCCTTGGCCCGCACCGCGTCGAGCGACCTGACCAGCGAGGGATAGGTCGTAGTCCTGATCGTGTCTTCGAACGAAGATCCGTAGCGGTCTTTACAGGGGCTGCCGTGGCCGAGAGTCGAGAGCCCGGCCGTGCCGCAGGCGAGAATGGTGTCGATAAAGACGCCACTGTCATTGCCGCCGATGGTCATCGTGACGAGCTGCGTGTCCTGCTTCACCGCGTCGAGCTGCGGCGCCACGCCGGGGTACTGCGATTCGAAGAAGTGACTCGTTTCCGCCGCCCCACAGGTGACATCCTTCAGCTGCGCACCGGTAGCGGCGGCGATCACGTGAGGGTAGTTGCGAGTCGAGCGCAGGCATTGTGGCGCTGAAAGATCGACCGGCAGGACCCCGGAAGCGGCGCTGTAGGAATCCCCGAGGGCCACGTACCGCAGAGGTGAGTCTGCTGCCTGCCCCGGCTGGGCGGCGAGCGCGCAGACGAGAATCGCGCCCAGGATGGAAACGACCAGAAGACGAATGTGAGTTGAACGACGTCGCATAGCTGCTCCTCCTCTTCCTCGAAAACCCTCTGCGCAAACCATGCCCAGACGTCCCGAAGCGCGAGCTGGCCTTCGAGCGCGTTTGGTCAGGCATTTCGCCATCCGTTCCTCCTCGCGCCGGATGCCTTTCGCCAGCTTCGCCGTCTCTCGATCCCCCAGTCTTTCCGCGAGCGTCTCGATCGCCAGGTGGGTGGCGATCTCCTCGTGCTCGTTGAAGTACTCAGTCTTGGCGTTGCCGTTTCGCATACGGCACCTTGGTCGTCATCGCGATGTGGGCCTCCAAAGCGGTTTCGAGTTCCCGCCCCTTGCCGTAGGCCTCGCTCAGATGAAGCTTGCGAGCGCTTGTTAGAGGACCCTTCTGGCGAGATAGACGACGAGCAGAATCAAGATGATGACGATGAGAATGCCGACGATTGTCAAGTTGTTCCTCCATTGGTTGAGATCCTTGGTGGATTCCCGCAGCCGTCTCATTCAAAACCCAGCCCTGACCTCGCTGTCGGAACCGGAGTGACCGGACGCCGGGGCGGGAGGGCCTCGGCGTCCGGAGTGTCCGGCCTGGAGGAGCCGCCACGCAATCGACAAGTCAGCGGCTCCTCATACCGTCGCTGGGTGAGCGACAGCCACTCCTCTTCGCCGACAGGATGTGCGCGCCACTCCGGCCGCTCGCCGGTCTCGGTCTGGAGCTTGTCGGCGAGCTCGTCGTCGGTGAAAGTGAGCATCCCGCAGTCGGCGCAGGATCGAAGCCCGAGGTGCGTTTTGAGGCCAGCCCCGGCTGGGTACTACTTAATTTCGATGATGTTTACCTTTCAGATCGAAGCGGCCCCGGGCAGCTGGCTCAACATCGGTTCGGCGGAGGGCCGGGGCGCGCACGGTGTGGGAACTGCCATCCACGAGCTATTGCAGGCAAATGGCGGCGCGCTCCAAGCCGGCAAGTACCGATGCCGGCCCCTTGATGGCTTCACTCAGGAGTGGTCCTACATAACTCTCAGCTCGACCGGGCATCCAGACCCCCGATCGCGATCCTGACCTCGAAGGTCTCAGGCGGTCCTTCTTCAAAAATCGAGCGGGGCAGCCAGGACTCGAACCTGGAATCGCCGGTTTTGGAGACCGGTGCCTTAGCCAGTTGGGCCACTGCCCCGTGCGAGGTCATGCTAGCCGGGGCGAGATGCGATTCGCAGCCCGGCGGGCGGGCTGGATATCGCAGTGCGGGCGGAGGGACTTGAACCCCCACGGGCCGAAGCCCACCAGGACCTAAACCTGGCGCGTATGCCAATTCCGCCACGCCCGCGTGGCTCCCCGGATTCGGGGCTTAACGCGCGACCAATGCCGCAGTGTCGCGCATAGATTCTATGATCGTCTGCGTGGCGGTTGGAGAGGTCAGGCCTGGCTACGAACTGTGGCGGCCGAATCGGGAGAAAGCCGAGTCGATCACGACTAAGTTCGTGCTCGTCTTGCTGCTCGCGGCGACGGCGGCAATCGCAGGCCTGATCACGGTCACCGGCTTCTCGCTGATGACCGGTGGCGGCGGCATGGGGATCGTCTGCGGGATCTTCGCCGTGCTCTACGCCTTCTTCGCTTTCCTCGTCGCCCGCTGGAACCGCGGCATTCTGCCGGTCGCCGCCGCGCTCTCGATGATCCTGGCGATCTTCTGCGCGGTCGGCGCCGACAGCTGGTTCGCCCGCGACAAGACCGGCTTCGAAGACGCGCTGATCCCGGTCCCGCTGATCGGCCTGCTCGTCGTCATCCTCGCCATCCTGCAGCTGATCCTGATCGCGGTCGCCCTCTACGCCTTCAACCAGAACTGGCACGTCGAGGAGGAGCGCCTGATCGGCTCCAGCGAGGACTACGGCGCCGGCGCCTCCCCGGACGACGGCGCCCCGCTGCCGGCCTAGCAAGCGTCGCGACCTATCGAGACTGATGCCGGAGGTGGGACTCGAACCCACAATCCCTTACGGGCAATTGATTTTGAATCAATCGCGTATACCAATTCCGCCACTCCGGCGATGCCGGAACGATAGACGGAATATGACCGATGGATCAGGCCCCTCACTCCGCTCCACCGGGCCCGCATAGACTCCGTCGCACAATGCGCATCCACCACCTCAACTGCGGCACGCTCTGCCCCCGCGGGGCACGGTTGATCAACGGCAGCGGCGGCCTCCTCGAGCCAGGTAGAAGCATCTGCCACTGCCTGCTGATCGAGAGCGAGGACGGGCTGGTCTTGCTCGACACCGGCTTCGGGGCCGAGGACGTGCGCAATCCCAAACAGCTCGGGCCGGTTTTCGCGCTGATGAACCCCCAGACCACGATCGAGGAAACTGCGCTGGAGCAGGTCAAGAGCCTCGGCTTCGACCCCGCCGACGTACGCCAGATCGTCGCCACTCACCTCGACCCCGACCACTCCGGCGGCCTCCCCGACTTCCCCGAGGCAGAGGTGCACGTGCTCGGGCGCGAGCTGGACGCGGCGATGAACCCCAGCCTGCGCGACCGCCCCCGCTACCTCGGCGTCCACTGGAAGCACAACCCGCGCTGGGTGCGCCACGAGGTCGAAGGCGACCGGTGGTTCGGCTTCGAGGGCGTGAAGATCCTCCCCGACCTGGGCAGCGAAGTGCTGCTCGTTCCGCTGATCGGGCACACGAAGGGGCACACCGGCGTCGCGATCAAGACCGGCGAGAGCTGGCTGCTGCACTGCGGCGACGCCTACTTCCATCACGACGAGGTCGCCACGCCTCCCAGCTGCCCTCCCGGCCTGCGCTTCTTCCAGAACCTCAACAACGCCGATCGCCGTCAGCGCCTGGCCAACCAGGAGCGCCTGCGCGAGCTGGTCATCCGGCACGGCGAAGAGGTGCGGCTGGTCTGCTCGCACGATCCACACGAGCTCGACCTCGCCCAGGCGAGCTCCGCCGACGCCGCGACGGCGTGAGCGCCCACCCGGCCGAGAAGCTCTGGGAGCCGTCCGCCGAGCTGGTCGAGCGCTCGCGCCTGCGCGAATACACGGGCTGGCTCGAAGCCGAGCGGGGGCTGAAGTTCGATACCTACGACGACCTCTGGCGCTGGTCGGTCGATGACCTCGAGGGCTTCTGGTCCTCGATCTGGGATTTCTTTGGCGTCCAGGCCGACGGCGGCTACGAGCGGGTGCTGGGCAGCCGCACGATGCCCGGCGCCGAGTGGTTCTCCGGCACTAGCCTCAACTACGCCGAGCACGTTTTCGCCGGCGTGGACGACGCTGAGCCGGCGATCCTGCACGCCTCCGAGCTGCGCGAGCTCGGCGAGCTGAGCTGGGGCGAGCTGCGCGCCCAGGTCGCCGCGGCTGCCGCGGGACTGCGGGGGCTCGGGGTGCAGCGCGGCGACCGCGTCGTCGCCTACCTGCCGAATATCCCCGAGGCGATCGTCGCCTTCCTCGCCACGGCCAGCATCGGCGCGACCTGGTCAAGCTGCTCGCCCGACTTCGGCCCGGCCAGCGTGATCGACCGCTTCGCCCAGATCGAGCCCAAGGTGCTCTTCGCCGTCGACGGCTATCGCTACGGCGGCAAGGACTTCGACCGGCGCGAGACCCTGGCCCAACTGCAGGCGGCAATGCCGAGCCTCGGGCGCACCGTCGTCCTCCCCTACCTCGATCCCGAGCCGGACCTTTCGTCGCTCGCCGACGCGACGCGCTGGAACGAGCTGCTCGCCTCCGGCGAGGGCGCCGAGCTGAGCTTCGAGCGCGTCCCCTTCGACCACCCGCTCTGGGTCCTCTACTCCTCCGGCACGACCGGCCTGCCGAAGGCGATCGTGCAATCGCAGGGCGGGATCCTGCTCGAGCACCTGAAGAAGCTCCACCTCCACGTCGACGCCCACCCGGGCGACCGCCTCTTCTGGTTCACCACGACCGGCTGGATGATGTGGAACTTCCTCGTCTCCGGCCTGCTGACCCGCGCCGCGATCGTGCTGTACGACGGCAGCCCCGGCCACCCCGATATGGGCGTGCTCTGGGACCTGGCGGAGCGAGCCGGGGTGACGATGTTCGGCACCAGCGCCTCCTACATCGCCGCCTGCATGAAGGACGGCGTCGAGCCCGGGGCGGGCCGCGACCTCTCCCGCCTCAAGGCCGTCGGCTCGACCGGCTCCCCCCTCTCCCCCGAGGGCTTCGACTGGATCTACCGGCATTTGGGCGCCGATACCTGGCTCTTCTCGACCAGCGGCGGCACCGACCTCTGCACCGCCTTCGTCGGTGGCGTCGCCCTGCTGCCCGTCTATCGCGGCGAGCTGCAGGGACGCGCTCTCGGCGCCGCGGTCGAGGCCTGGGACGAGGACGGCAACTCGGTGATCGACGAGGTCGGCGAGCTGGTCGTCAGCGAGCCGATGCCCTCGATGCCCGTCTACTTCTGGGGTGATCCCGACGGCAGCCGCTACCGGGCCAGCTACTTCGAGCAGTACCCGGGCGTCTGGCGCCATGGCGACTGGATCGAAATTACCTCGCGCGGCACCGCGGTCATCTATGGCCGCTCGGACTCGACGATCAACCGCTCCGGCATCCGCATGGGCACGAGTGAGATCTACCGCGCCGTGCTCTCGCTCGACGAGATCGTCGACGCGCTCGTGGTCGACATCCCCCGCCCCGGCACCGAGGGCTGGATGCCGCTCTTCATCGTCCTCCGCGACGGCGCCGAGCTCGACGACGAGCTGCGCCGTGAGATCGCCCGCCGCGTGCGCAGCCAGTGCTCGCCGCGCCACGTCCCCGACGAGGTCTTTGCGATCGACGCGGTGCCCCGAACTCTGAGCGGCAAGGTGCTCGAGGTGCCGGTCAAGCGCATCCTGATGGGAACGCCTGCGGAGAAGGCGGCGAGCCGCGACTCACTCGCCAACCCGGCGGCGCTCGACTACTTCACCGAGATGGCCGCGCGCCTGCCGAGCTGAGCCGCGCGCCGAGGAGCTACGCCCTCGGCCAGGCGCAGCGCCGCAAGCGCGGCAAAGCCCCAGCCGGAGGCGACGAGGATGCCACCCAGGACGTCGCTCGGGTAGTGCCAGGCCAACACCACCACCGAGCAGCCGACCGCGGCAACGAGGCAGACTCCGAGCACCGCGACCGTCGGCCGCAGAACGCGAGGCACGACAAAGGCAAAGGCGATCGCGATCGAGGCCGCCGCCGTCACGTGACCGCTGGGGAAGGTGTTCGAGGAGAGCTGGTCGGCGCCGAGGATCGACTGGAAGCGTGGGTGGGCAAGCAAGACCTTGAGCATCTGGGTGGTCAGGTTGGCGCCGGCGACCACCGCGAGGGCGGCCGCGGCGCTTCCCGGCCGTCGGCGCGCCATGCCGACCCCGCAGGCAAGCGCCAACATCAAGAGCAGCTCCGGCGGGTCGCCAAGCCGGGTAGTGACGTTGGCGAGGGACTCGGCATGGGAGCCCGGATAGGCAATGAACCGCGCCAGAACCGCCGCGTCGAACCGCTGCGCCAGGTCGACTCCATAGACGAGCAGGGCGAGCGCCAACAGCCCGCCGGCACAGGCGAAACAGGCGGCAAGCGGGGCTCTGACCTTCCGCGTCACCCCCGAAACGGTAGCGAGAGGCGGCTCCGGCGCCCTCAGGCGGGGGTAACGGGGTTGCGGCGCACGGCGAAGGAGCGGTCCTTGCTCGCCGCCATCGCGAAGCGCTTGATCAGGTCCGCGCGCAGATCGGTGGGCTCGACCACGGCGTCGACCACGAGCTCGGAGGCGAGGTGGAGGATGTCGATGTCCTGCGAGTATTCCTCGCGCTTGCGCGCCACGAACGCCTCCCGCTCGGCCTCGTCGGAAATCGCCTGGATCTGGTTGTAGAAGACGGCGTTGATCGCCGCCTGCGGGCCCATCACCGCGATCGAGGCACTGGGCAGGGCGATGCAGCAATCCGGCTCGAAGGCCGGCCCCGCCATCGCGTAGAGCCCGGCCCCGTAAGCCTTGCGCACGACCACGGAGATCTTCGGCACCGTCGCTTCGGAGACGGCGCTGATCATCTTCGCCCCGTGGCGAATGATCCCCTGGCGCTCGACCCCGGTGCCGATCATGAAACCGGGCACGTCGGCGAGGAAAAGCAGCGGCAGGTTGAAGGCGTTGCAGGTCTGGATGAAGCGCGCCGCCTTGTCGGCGGAGTCGACGAAGAGCACGCCGCCGGTGTAGCGGGGCTGGTTGGCGACGATGCCGATCGCGCGACCGTCGAGCCGGCCGTAGCCGACGATCAGCTCCTTCGCCCAGCGCTTGTGCACGGGCAAGAAGCTGTCGGCGTCGAGCAGCGAGTCGAGCAGCAGGTTCATATCGAAGGGCTGGTTCTCGTCTGCGGGGACGATCTCGGCGATCGGCGTCTGCGAGGCGGGCGCGGCGGCGGGCGCGGCGGGTGGTTGCTCGCGCCAGTTGCCGGGCATGAAGGAGAGGTAGCGCTTGGCGAGGTCAATCGCCTCCTCGTCGCTCTTGACCAAGAAGTGCCCGCAGCCGGAGACACCCGTGTGCATCTTGGCGCCGCCCATCTCCTCCAGGGTCACCGTTTCGCCGATCACCATCTCCGCCATCCGCGGCGAGCCCAGGTACATCGAGGCGTTGCCGTCACGCATGATCACCACGTCGCAAAAGGCGGGGATGTAAGCGCCGCCAGCGGCGCTCGGCCCGAACAGCAGGCAGACCTGTGGCACCTGGCCCGAGAGCCGCACCTCGTTGTGGAAGATCCGCCCGGCGCCGCGACGGCCGGGGAACATCTGCACCTGATCGGTGATCCGCGCCCCGGCCGAGTCGACCAAGTAGACCATCGGCAGCTGCAGGCTAAGCGCCCGTTCCTGGATGCGGAGGATCTTCTCGACCGTCTTCGGCCCCCAGGAGCCGGCCTTGACCGTGGGGTCGTTGGCCATCAAGGCAACGCGGCGGCCCTCGATCGTGGCCAGGCCAGTAGCAACGCCATCTGCGCCAAGCCCCTCCTTCTCCCAGTTGGCCAGAGCCGCCTCCTCGACGAACGAGCCCTCGTCGACCAACCGCGCGACCCGCTCCCGCACAGGCAACTTGCCCTGCGTCTCGGTCTTCTCATGGTGTCGCTGCGGCCCCCCGGCGAGGGCGGCCTCCAACGCTTGCGCAAACTCGCTCACGCTCCGGAGCCTATTCGGCCGACCACAATTGCGAACTGCATCAAATTCTCGGCCTGGCAGGTAGAGAATTTGATGCAGTTCGATCAGTGGTGCCAGTCGACGGGGCCGGCGGTAAGGACGTGGGAGCCTAGGGGGCGGCTCAGGGTCTCCTGGGCGGCGCGCGCGGCCTCAACCAGAGCGGACAGGTCGATCCCGGTCTCGACCCCCATCTCGTGCAGCATCGAGACCACGTCCTCGCTGGCGATGTTCCCCGTCGCGCCCGCGGGAACCGGGCAACCGCCCAGCTCGCCGAAGCTCGACTCGAAGGAGTCGACGCCCTGCTCGAGCGCGGAGAGCACGTTGGCGAGTCCCTGGCCGCGCGTGTTATGGAAGTGAGCGGTCAGCTCGACCGCGCCGAGTCGCTCGCGGGCGGCGGCGAAGAACTCGCCGACCTGACGCGGATTGGCCATCCCGGTCGTGTCGCCGAAGCCGACCTCGGCGCAACCCGCCGCGGCGAGCCGCTCGGCGATCTCGAAGACCCGCCTCTGGGGCACCTCGCCCTCATACGGACAGCCAAACGAGGTCGAGATCACTCCCTCGCAGCGCAGACCCGCCTCGCGCGCGCCCGCCAGAGTCCGCTCCAGCCCGCTCAGCGACTCCTCGATCGTCCGGTTGACGTTCTTGCGGTTATGGGTCTCTGAGGCGGAGACGAAGACGTTGATCTCGTCGAAGCGCTCGCGCAATGCCAGCGCCCGCTCCAACCCCCGCTCGTTCGGGATCAAAACGGAGAAGGCGACACCCTCGCGCCGCTGCACCCCGGCCAGCACGTCCTCGGCGTCGGCGAGCTGCGGAATCACCTCCGGCCGCACGAACGAAGTCACCTCGATCCGCTCCAGCCCGGTCGCCGAGAGCATGTCAATTAGGCGGATCTTCTCCCCCGTCGGAATCGTCTCCGGCTCGTTCTGGAAGCCGTCGCGGGGCCCGACCTCGCGGATGCGGACCTTGCTCGGCAGCGTGCTCATCGCGACCGAGGCTACGCGGTCGGCGGGCCGGCCTGGCCGACCACGCGGCGCTCGTGGGTGCCAACGCCGATCGTGCGCTCGCCTTCGCTCACCTCGACGTCGAAGCGAAGCTTGCGCCCCTCGACGACCTCGCGCAGGGTGGCGCGCGTGCGGCAGATCGCGCCCTCCGCGGCAGCCGCCACGTGCTTGACGCAGACCTCGAAGCCGACCGTCGCCTTGCCCTCCGGCAGATGCTCGTAGGCGAGCATCTGGGCGCTGCCCTCCATCATCCCGATCATGCCCGGGGTCGAGAGCACGCCGCTGCCGATCGTGCCGCCGACGTCGGTCACCAGCGGCGGCGCGACGGTGAACTCATCGCTGCGCTCGATCCCGGGAACGAGCTCCGGAGCCAACTCGGCCATCAGACCATGCCCAGGCCACCGCTGACCCCCAGGGTCTCGCCGGTGACGTAGGTGGCGTCGTCGGAGACCAGGAAGGCGGCAGCGGCAGCCACCTCGTCGGGCTGGCCGAGACGACCCATCTGGGTCGCCGACTTCATCGTCTCGATCACTTTTTCGCCGATCTCGCCGAAGTCTTTGGCGCCCATCAGGAGCGGGGTCTCAATCGGGCCGGGGGCGATCGAGTTGGCGGTGATGCCGTAGCGCGCGTTCTCGCGGGCGATCGCCTTCATGAAGGAGACGATGCCTCCCTTGGCTGCCGAATAGACCGCGGAGCCCTTGGAGCCGACTCGGCCGGCCTCGGAGGAGATGCTGAGGATGCGGCCGTATTTCGCCTGCTGCATCGCGGGGAGCGCGGCGAAGGTGCAGTTGAGGACGCCGCCGAGGTTGATCGCGAGCACCCGCTGCCACTGCTCGGGCGTCGTGTAGGTGAAGAAGCCGAACTCGTCGGTGCCGGCGTTGTTGACGAGGATGTCCAGCGTGCCCGCCGCCTCCACGGCGGCTTTGGCGGACTCGAGGTCGGTCACGTCGAGATCGATCGCGTGGCCGTTGACCTCGCCCGCGACGCGCTGCGCGCCCTCGGTGTCGATGTCACCGACCCAGACCTCGGCGCCCTCGGCGGCGAGCCGGGCGGCGATCGCGGCGCCGATCCCGCTGGCGCCCCCTGTCACCAAAGCCTTTCGTCCCTCCAGTCGCATCGAGCGTGAGCATAGACTCACGCGCTCGTGGCGGATCTCCCGACCATCCCGCTCGTCGGCGGCACCGGCGCCCTCGGCGCCGGCCTCGCGCTGCGCTGGGCCAAGGCCGGAGCGCCGATTGCGATCGGCTCGCGCTCTGCCGAGCGCGCCGAGGAGGCGGCGGCGAAGCTGCGCGAGAAGGTGCCTGGCGCCGATATCGAGGGCCTGCTCAACGAGGATGCCGCCCGCCGCGCCGAGATCGTCTTCCTCACCGTCCCCTTCCGCAACCAGTCGGAGAACCTCAACAACCTGCGGGAGGTGCTGAAGCCCGGACAGATCCTGGTCGACTGCACCGTCCCCCTTGCCGCCGCGGTGAGCGGCAAGGCGACCCGCTCGCTCGGCGTCTGGCAGGGCTCGGCCGCCCAGCAGGCGCAGGAGATGGTCCCGGAGGGCGTCACCGTCGTCGCCGCTCTGCACACGATCGGCGCTCCCACGCTCGCCGACGGTGAGGCCAAGCTGGGCGAGGACGTGCTGGTCTGCGGCGACCGCAAGGCCGACAAGGCGCGGGTGGCGCGACTGATCGAGCTGATCCCCGGGCTGCGCGCCGTCAACGCGGGCGCCCTGGAGATGGCACGGATCGTCGAGCAGCTGACCCCGATGCTGATCTCGGTCAACACGCGCTACAAGGCCCACGCCGGGATCCGCCTCACCGGCCTCCCCGACGCCGACCACTGGGCTTAGGCATGCGCGTCGCCCTGCTCGCCGGCGGCACCGGTGGCGCCAAGCTCGCCGCCGGGATGCAGGAGGAGATCGGCTCCGATTTGACGGTAATCGCCAACACGGGCGATGACATCGGGACGCTGGGGGTACACGTCTCCCCCGACCCCGACCTCGTCACCTACTGGCTCAGCGGCGAAATCGACGAGGAGCGCGGCTGGGGGCTGCGCGACGACAGCTTCACGGTCTTCGAGCGCCTGACCCAGATCGGGGCGCCGAGCTGGTTCGGCCTCTCCGACCGCGACCTCGCCGCCTGCCTCTACCGCCGCCAGTTCGTCGAAGAGGGCGGCAGCTTCACGGCTGCCCAGGCGCAGATCGCCCGCGCGCTCGGGGTCGAGGCGCGGGTGCTGCCGATGTGCGAGTCACCGGTGCGGACGAAGGTGCAAACCGCCGCCGGGACGCGTTCCCTGCAGGAGTATCTGATCGTCGACCAGGGCGAGCCCGAGGTCCACGGAGTCGAGCTGGAGGGGATTGAGGAGGCCGAGCCGAGCCGCGAGGTGCTGGGCGCGCTGCGCTCCGCCGAGGCGATCGTGATCGGCCCCTCCAACCCGGTGATCAGCATCGGCCCGATCCTCGCCATCCCCGGGCTGACCGAAGCGATCTCCGCCTCCACAGCCCCGGTCATCGCGGTCAGCCCCTTCGTCGCCGGAAAGGTCGTCAAGGGCCCAACCGAGCGCTTCATGCAGGCGCTCGGCCGCCCCTCCACCGCGGCAGGGGTCGCCTCCCTCTACGCCGGGCTGATCGACGCGATGGTCGTCGACGAGGGCGACCCGGACCCACCGCCAGGCGAGATCCCGACGCTCTCCGCCTCGACCCTGATGGACGGCGCCGCCGGGCGGGTACGAGTGGCGCGCATCGTCCTCGACTACGCCGCTAGCCTCGTCGAAGGTGTCTGAACCTCCCTCCCACAGAGCTTGAAGGCGACCGCCGTCCTGCCGGTCAAGCGCTTCGCAGCCGCCAAGCAGCGGCTCGCGCCAGGTATGGGCGCCACACATCGCGCCGAGCTGGCGGCGGCGATGCTGGAAGACGTGCTGGAGGCGATCGGCGCCGCGCGCGCGATCGAGCGCACTGTGGTCGTCACCAGCGAGCCGCGCGCGCTCGAGCCCGCAGGGGCGGTGGGCGCGGAGCTGGTCCCCGACCCGGACGAGGGCGGTCATTCCCGCGCCGCCCTCGCCGGCATCGGCCGTGCTCGCGAGCTGGGCGCCGAGCGGGTCGTGTTGCTCCCGATCGACTGCCCGCTGCTGGCGCCGCGTGAGCTGGAACGCCTGCTCACCGGCATGCCCGAGCGCTACGTGGCGGTCGTCCCCGACCGCCACGGGACCGGCACCAACGCGCTCGCGCTGGCGCCGCCGGACGCGATCGAGCCCTCCTTCGGCGAAGGCAGTTGCGCCCGCCACGTCGCCGCCGCCCGCGCCGCCGGCATCGCCTACGGCGTCGAGGAGCTGCCCTCGCTGGCCCTGGACCTCGACACGCCCGCCGACATTGTCGCCCTCACCATGGCGCTCGAGCGCGACCGCGGACGAGCCAAGCGCACCGCGAAGGCGCTCGGCATATGAGCCTCGACCCCGTTCCGGTGCGCCTTATCCACGTATACCGAGGTAAAGGCGCACCGAAATGAGAAAGGTGGAGGCGATTGCGATCGAGGGGCTGCCCGAGATCGAGGCGGGGGCGCCGCTGGGAGAGCTGATCGCGGCGCGAGCCGAGGTCGAACCAGGCGACGTCATCGTCATCGCCCAGAAGGTCGTCTCCAAGGCCGAGGGCCGCCTGCGCCGGCTCTCTTCGGTCATCCCCGGTGCGGAAGCACGCAAGCTCGCCGCCGTGCTCGGCGAGGAGCCGGCCATGGTCGAGCTGATCCTCGAGGAGAGCAAGGAGGTACTGCGGGCCGAGCGAGGCGTGCTGATCACCGAGACCCGGCACGGCTTCGTCTGCGCCAACGCCGGAATCGACAGCTCCAACTTGCCCGAGGACGACACCGTCTGTCTATTGCCGGGGGATCCCGACGCCTCCGCTCGCAGGCTCAGAGCCGAAATCACGGCCGCCATGGTCCAGGAGTCGGGGGTGGGTCTCTCCGGACAAAAGCGGGGAGTGTCCGGAGAGACCCACCCCCGACTCCCCCCCACCATCGCGGTAGTAATCGGCGATAGCTTCGGACGGGCCTGGCGGCTCGGCCAAGCCGAGGTAGCGATCGGCTGCGCCGGTCTCACCCCGCTCGATGACTGGCGCGGCCGCCGGGACACCCATGGCCGCGAGCTGGAGGCGACGCTGATTGCGGTGGCCGACGAGGCTGCTGCTGCTGCTGACCTCGTCCGCGACAAGGACAGCGGCATCCCCGCAGTGGTGATTCGTGGCCTCGACCGCCACGTCACGGCCGAGGACGGCCCCGGCGCTGCCGCGCTCCGCCGCCCCCCCAACGAGGACCTCTTCCGCTAACCCACCCACCGAACTGCATCAAATTCTCTACCCGCCAGATAGAGAATTTGATGCAGTTCGGATGTTGAGGACCGCGGCACCGCGGAGGGTGCCGCTGCGAATTGAGTCGAGGGCCTGGTTGGCGTCCTCGAGCGAGTGGAGCTCGACCTCGGTGCGGACGGGGACCTGCGGGACCAGGGCCATGAACTCCTCGCCGTCCTGGCGGGTGAGGTTGGCGACCGAGCCCAATGTGCGCTCTCCCCATAGCTGCTCGTAAGGGAAGCCCGGGATGTCGCTCATGTGGATGCCGGCGCTGATGATCCTCGCTCCCTTGGCGCTGGCCCGCAGCGCCGTCGTCATCAGCGAGCCGGCCGGGGCGAAGACGATCGCCCCGTCGAGCTCTTCCGGCGGCGCCTGCTCCGAGGAGCCCGCCCACTCGGCGCCCAGCTCACGCGCGAACCCCTGCGTCTCCTCATCACCCTCGCGGGTGAAGGCGAACACCCGCCGGCCCTGGTGGACGGCCACCTGGCAGAGGATGTGGGCGGAGGCGCCGAAACCGTAGAAGCCGATCCGCTCGGCATCGCCGACCAGGCGCAGCGCCCGGTAGCCGATCAACCCGGCGCAGAGCAGCGGCGCCGCCTGCTCGTCGGGGTAGCCCTCCGGAACGGGAAAACAGAAGCGCTCGTCGGCCACCGCCAGCTCGGCGTAGCCGCCATCGATGTCGTAGCCGGTGAAGCGGGCCCGATCGCAGAGGTTCTCGCGTTCGCTACGGCAGTAGCGACACTCACCGCAGGTCCAACCCAGCCAGGGCACGCCAACTCGCTCCCCAACCGCGAAGCGCTCCGCCCCCTCCCCCCCCTCGGCCACTGCGCCAACGATCTGGTGCCCGGGCACCAGCGGCAGCTTCGGCTCCGCGAGATCGCCGTCGACGATGTGCAGGTCGGTGCGGCAGACGCCGCAGGCATGGACCTCGATCAGCACCTGCCCTGCGCCAGGCCGCGGATCGGGCAGCTCGGCGAGCCGCAATGGCTCGCGCTGCCGCTCCAGGACCATCGCCCGCATGGGCTTCAGGAAGTGGCGGCAGGCGGTGCGACTTCGACCTCGACGCAGCCGCCTTCCGAGCTGAGCTGCAAGACCAGGCTGCGGGCATCTTCGAGGTCACCTTCGAGCTCCAGCGTCTCGACGAGCCCGTCGGCGGCGACGTGTTCGAGCACGATCGTTACCGCTCCGCTTTCCAGCTCGGTGATCGTGAGCTTGTATTCGTCGCCGGCACAGGTTTCTTCCGCCTCGCCCGGTTCTGGTTCTTCTTCTACTTCTCCCGGGAAGCCGGGGATGCCGGCGGAGACAGGGCCCCTCGGCGTTTTCACTTCGGGCGAGGCACTTGGCGGCGTGACCGGAGCCGAAGCCAGTTCGGGCGCCGGGGCGGCGGCCGGCGGGGCGGGCTGCGGGCTCACTGGAAGCGGCGCGGGAGAGGGCGCCGAACCGGTTTCCCTGCCGGCGGGTACCGCTACCACGAGAGCGGCCCCAACCGCGGGAGCGCCCTCGCCTTTCTCGGCCTCCCCCCGGCGCGCACCCGGGCGACTGGCGAGCTCCGCCCTGCCCGGTGCGACCGCTGCTTCGACCACCGCGATGCCGGGGCCGACGCTGGGCACAGCGACCGCGTCGCCAACCCGCGCTTCGAACGCAGGCTGCGGGAGGCGTGGAACGGACTCGTCAGGCTCCCAGGGCTTGAGGCCGAGCAGCGTAACCGTGCAGATAATAACCGCCAGCCCGAGCAGCGAGAAAACCGCCAGGACCGGGAACCTCCCCCCTAGTGAAGCCCGAGAACCGATGGATCCACCATAGGCCCTTGGCTAGTAAGTCTCAACTATCTCGTAGAGCGTCGTGCGCTGGGCGGGCTCGCGACCGCCGGCGCGGGCCGCGTCGATTAGCTGCTCGGGCTCGAGGCGGACGCCGTGCTGGGAGCCCGCCATACGGGAGATGTTCTCCTCCATCAGCGTGCCGCCGAGGTCGTTGACGCCCCAGCGCAGCGCCTCGGTGGCGGCGCCCAGGCCCATCTTCACCCAGCTCGCCTGCAGGTTGGGGATCGTCCTGCCCAACGCGAGGCGGAAGGCGGCGGTGTGCTTGAGGTTCTCCTCGTTGGAGATCTCCTCGATGCCGTGGGTGCGGCCGAGCATCGTGTTGAAGGGGATGAAGCTGAGCGGGACGAACTCGGTGATGCCACCGGTGCGCTCCTGCAGGGCGCGGATCACCCGCATGTGCCGGGCCAGCTCGCGTGGCTCCTCGATATGGCCGAACATCACGGTCGAGGTCGACCGCAGCCCGGCCCGATGCGAAGCCTCGATGATCTCGACCCAGCGATCGGCGGGCAGCTTGTTCGGCGAGATCCGCTGCCGCACCCCGTCGTCGAGCACCTCGGCCGCGGTCCCCGGCGTCGAGCCAAGCCCGCACTCGATCAGGTACTCGAAGACCTCGTCGGGCCCCTTACCCGAGCGCTCGCACATGTAGTGGACCTCCATCGGCGAGTAGGCATGCAGATGGAGCTGAGGCGCCACGTCCTTGGCCAGCCGCAACCACTTCCCGTACTCCTCCAAGGTCAGATCAGGGTGGATCCCCCCCTGCATGCAGAGCTCGGTAGCCCCGAACTCGACCGCATCCTCGATCCGCGCGGCGAAGTCCTCCTCGGAGACCTCATAGGCATCCGGCGACCGCTTCCCCTGCCCAAACCCGCAGAACGCACAGCCGACCACGCAGATGTTGGTGAAGTTGATGTTGCGGTTGACGACAAAGGTGACCCGATCCCCAGCAAGCTCAGCCCGCAGCTCATCCGCCGCAACCCGCATCTCCTCAACCACCTCGGGCCGCGTCTCGGAAAACAGCGCCGTCAGCTCATCCTCGGTGAGCTCCTCGCCCTCACGCCCCTTGGAGATCGCCTCCGGAGCAAGCCTCCCGTCGATCGTCTCCTCGTTCCTACGCCCGGACCCTCTACGCGGAATGAAGCTCCAGTACTTCAGCTTGATCACATCAAGCACCCCCTGCTCCATCCACTCCGCATCCATGTACTGCGGGTAGACACACAATCTCTCGGTCAAAGCAAAGCCCTTAGGAGCCAGCCCCTTCCGCACCTCATGCGGACTCGGAAACGCGTGCTCAGGAGAAATGTGATCGCCGTTGGCCGAAAGCCCACCAAGATCGGTAGCCCCAGCCTCCACAAGCTCATCCCAGTCATCAGAGAGATTCGGCGGCACCTGAATCCCCACATCCGGCATCAACCGCTTGCACTCCTGAATCAACCGCTTGATGTCCGCCACGGAAACTTCGCTAGCCCAAGCGGGGGGGGACACCGGGATGCCCTCGCCCGGAGCAACAGCCTGGGAGGCTCCGGGTGAGGGCATCCCGGTGTCCTTCTCAGGGACGGCGAGGGACGAGCGGGGGCCCTCTGACGGGAATTCGCGACCCACACCGACCTCCGCCCCTTTCCCGCGGTCCCAGAGGGGAGCCCCGTCAGAGGGCCCCCGCTCGTCCCCCCACCTTTCGAGCGAAGCCCGATCCGCGATATCAGCCACTTCCGCCCCGTAGTACTTCGGGTGCGGAACGAAGTTCTGCAGGATCACCTCCTGGATGTGCCCGTATCGGTCATGCAGCTCGGCTAGAGCTTCGAGGGACGCAACCTGCTCTTCCTCGGTCTCGCCGATGCCAACCAGAATGCCGCTGGTGAAGGGAATTTTCAGCTCGCCGGCGGCCTCGATCGTGGCCAGGCGCTGCGCCGGATGCTTGGTCGGAGAGCCGGCGTGGACGGTGTCCATCAGGCGCTCGGACACGGACTCCAGCATTAGGCCCTGAGAGGCGGTGACCTCGCGAAGGCGGGCCAGGTCGGTGTGATCGAGCACGCCGATGTTCGTGTGCGGCAGCATGCCGCGTTCGAGCGCCCGTTCGCAGCTCCAGACGACGTACGAGGTGAAGTCGTCGTGGCCCCACTCGGCCAGCTTCGAAGCGACGATGGGGTTGACCTCGGGCCGCTCGCCGGTGAGCACCAGCAGCTCCTTAGCGTTGCTCTTCAGCGCCTCGTCGAGGAGCTTCTCGACCTCCTCAGGAGACCGAATGTGGGCTTGGTGAGTCGCGAAGGCGCAGTACTTGCAGTAGCACTGGCAGGTGCGCGAGAGGGAGAGCGTGTAGTTCCGCGAGAAGGTGACCCGGCGCACCGAAGAGAAGCTACCGCACGCGCCGCCTAGGTCCGGCGCGTGCGATCAGCGGGTCCTACGAAGCTATGAGGCAGAGGCCGCAGCGGGCTTTGTCCGCTCCGGCGACTCGGTGGGCGGCTTGCCACCCGGCTCGAGCACGAATCGGTAGACGGCCGCGGCCAGCAGCGAGCCGACGATCGGGCCGAGGAGGTAGGGCCAGACGCCGCCCCAGGTGTTGCCGACCAGAGCCGGGCCGAACCAGCGCGCCGGGTTGAAGGAGCCGCCGGTCAGCGGGCCGCCAACCATGACGATGAAACCCAGCGTGGTACCGATCGCCAGCGGCGCCCAGTCCTTGAAGCTCTTTTTCGAGTAGACCGCGGCGAGGATCACCAGCACCAAGCAGAAGGTGCCGATCGCCTCGATGATCGAGCCACGGAAATTGCTGCCGAGAATCGGGCTCACTGTCGCTGCGCCGTAGTGCGTCGCTCGACCCTCGTCGAGCAGCAGCCCCTTGCAGAGCAGCGCGCCAAGCACACCGCCGGAGAGCTGGGCGAGCATGAAGATCAGCGCGTCGATCGGCGAGATCCGTTTGATCACCGCAGCGGCCAGCGTCACCGCCGGGTTGAAGTGCCCGCCGCTGACCACGCCAAACATGACGATCAGGCCAAAGAGCAGGAAGGCGTGGACGAGACCTATGACGGCGAAGTCGGTGCCGAAGCTCGCCTGTTCGCCGGTGGAAAGGAAAAGCACGACGACGCTGGTGATGAAAAACACCAGCAAGAAGGTGCCGATCAACTCAGCAAGATATGCCGCAAGTCCTCGTTCCTGCACTCTCTCCTCCTAGGTCCCTGATTCGACTGGGCGGCGCCAGTCTACCCAGATTGAGCGAACAGATAAGGTCTCCGACCTCATGAGGGGTGTTGCCGCGCTGCTGGCGGCCGCGCTGCTGCTCGCCGGAGCGTCCGGCTGCGGCGGCAGCGGCGCTGAACCGGGCGCGCCTACTGGCGCGACGCTTGTGCTCGACTTCACCCCCAACGCGGTCCACTCCGGCATCTACGCCGCGCAGCACGAGGGCTACTACGGCGACGCCGGGATCGATCTGACGATCCGCCAGCCGGGCGAATCGACCGATGCGCCAAAGCTGCTCGAGACCGGTCGCACAGACTTCGCGATCCTCGACATCCACGACCTCGGCATCGCCCGTGAGCACGGCCTCGACCTGGTCGGCACGATGCCGCTGGTGCAACGTCCGCTCGCCGCGGTGATCGCCCGCGGGGACGAAGACGTGAGCCAGCCGCGTGATCTCGAAGGGCGCACGGTCGGAGTCACCGGGCTGCCCTCCGACGAAGCGGTGGTCGATTCCGAGGTCAGCGCCGACCGTGGCAGCCCGGCCAAGGTGAAGCGGGTGACGATCGGCTTCAACGCGATCTCCTCGCTGGCCGCCGGCAGGGTCGCCGCCGCGACCGGGTTCTGGAACGCCGAGGGCGTCGCCCTGCGCCGCCAGGGCGTGCCGATCCGGATCTTCAAGGTCAATCAGTACGGCGCCCCGCCCTACCCGGAGCTGGTCCTGGTCGCCTCGCGGCAGACGATCGAGCGCGATCCGGACCTGGTCGACTCCGTGGTCGAGGCCACGACCCACGGCTACGAGTTCACCGTGGCGCAGCCGGGTAAGGCCCTCGACGACCTGCTGGCGGAAGTCCCGAGCCTCGATCGCGGCGAACAGCAGGCACAGCTCAAGGTGCTCCTGCCCGACCTCCGCCCCATCCCGTTCAACCCGGCTGTCCTGCACGCTTGGGCCAAATGGGATCTCGACCACGGGCTGCTCGAACGCCCGCTCGACGTCAACGCCGCCTTTCAGCTCAGTCGCTGAGCAGCCGCTCGACCAGCTGGGGAAGCTCGCGGGCCATGCGCGAACGCGGCACGACGAGGTCGAGGCCGGCCGCCTCGGCCGCCCGCTTCGTCTCCACGTCCACGTGGGAGTAGAAGCCGAGCGAGGGAAGCCCGGCGGCCGCCACCGCGGCGGCGTCAACGCATTCGAGGTCGCAGACGATTGCGTCGGCTTCGAGCGGGCTCGGCAGGGCGGCCGTGATCGTCACGTCGTGACCGGCGGCTTTGAGGCTCTCGCCGACCCTGCTGGCCAGCATCAGGTCGGTTACGACGGCGACGATCCGGGCCACTACAGCGAGCGGCGTTCGCGGAACTCCTCGCGAACGCTCTCCGGCCGGCCCCACATCTGGACCACCTCGGCGCGACCCTCGCGCACCTCGCGCAGCGCCATCTCGCCGAGCACGCCTTCGCTGTCCAGCTTCTCCAGCACGCCCTTGACCGTCTCCGCGGCGGCGGCGTGGCCGAAGCTGTGGGCGACCAGGAGGCGCCAGTGCCAGTCGGCCTGCGAGTAGGGCTGCGCGTTGACCTGGCTCAGCGCAACCGCGGTGTCGACGTAGCGGCTCTCGTCGTCGATCCGCAGATCCAGCTCGAGGTCCGTCCAGTCGGGCGGCATTGCGTCGAGCACTTCCTGGAAGTCGTTGGCAAGCGGCACCGCAGCAAGCCTAGCCGCTGTGAGGCTCGATCGCTTCGCCTCCGAAGTGGCGCTGCAGCTGGCGATGGCGATGGCGGAAGAAGGCACTAAAGAGAGGCCGAAGCAAACGACCGGGCAACGGCAGGCGCGGCTCCCAGACGATGCGATCGGTGATCGTGCAGGCGTCGTCCCCCAGCGGCTCGATCGTCCGTTCGTGCTCCCAGAGCCGTTGCGAGAGCATCGTCGAGCGCTCCAGGAAGCCGCGGCCCGGATCGATCCACACCAGCCCGAGGTCGTCGTAGTCGACCGGCACCAGGCCGAAGAGCAAAATCCAACTGCGGCCCAGCCGGCCCGGCTCGATCGTGTCGAGGTCGAGGCTCTCGAGGCCGCGCGGAACGGTCATCCGTAGCAGCGGGCCGAGCTCGGCGTTGATCCCCTCCTCGCTCATCGCGCGCCCCCAGACGGCGGTCGAGTCGGCCCGCAAACGCGAAGCGACGCGGATCTCAGCCCGCCTGCGCACCTAACCGAAGAAAACCTGCTGCAGCAGGAACACGTTGAGGGCGATGATCATCGCCGCCAGAACGCCGGCCACGCCGGTCAGCCAGCGCGGGTTGACCAGCTCGCCCATCACCTTGCGGCTCGAGGCGAGCATCAGCAGCGGAACGAGGGCGAAGGGAATCCCGAACGAGAGCACGACCTGGCTGGCGACGAGGGCGTCGGTCGGGTCGAGACCGATGCCGAGCACGATCAAGGCCGGCGCCAGGGTTATCGCACGGCGCAGGAAGATCGGGATGCGGCGGCGGATGAAGCCCTGCATCACGACCTGCCCCGCCATCGTCCCCACCGAGGAGGAGGCGAAGCCGGAGGCGAGCAGCGCGACCCCGAACACCGTGGCCGCGCGGTCGGAAACGAGGGACTTGAAGCCGTTGAAAGCGCCGTCGATCGAGTCGACGCCGGTCAAGCCGCTGCCGTGGAAGAGCGCGGCGGCGACGATCATCATCGAGAGGTTGACCGCCCCGGCGAGCGAGAGCGCGATCACGACGTCGACCCGCTCGAAGCCGAGGATCTTGCGCCGCTCGGCGTCGTCGCGGCCGACCACCCGCTTCTGGGTGAGCGCGGAGTGCAGGTAGATCACATGCGGCATTACGGTCGCGCCGATGATCCCGGTGGCGAGCAGGATGCTCTCGGTGCCGGCGAAGCCGGGGACGAAGAGGTGCTTGGCGACTTCGCCGCCGTCCGGGTTGGCGTCGACGAGCTCAAAGGCAAACGAGGCGACGACGACCCCGACCAGGACCGTGATCGCCGCCTCGAGGCGGCGAAAGCCCCGCTGCTGCAGCGTGAGGATTCCGAAGGCGCCGGCGCCGGCGATCACGCCGGCCGGAAAGAGGGGGATGCCGAAGAGCAGGTTCAGCCCCAGCGCGGCGCCGACGACCTCGGCGATGTCGCAGGCCATCGCCACCAGCTCGGCCTGCAGCCAGAGCCCGATCGAGGTGCGGCGAGAGAACCGTTCACGGCAGAGCTCGGCGAGGTTGCTGCCGGTCGCGATCCCGAGCTTTGCCGACTGGGTCTGCACAACCATCGCGATCAGGTTGGCGCCGAGGACGACCCAGAGCAGCAGGTAGCCGAACTTGGCGCCACCGGCGATGTTGGTGGCGAAGTTGCCGGGGTCGATGTAGGCGACGGCGGCGACAAAGGCGGGGCCGAGGAAGGGCCAGATGCGCCGCAAACCTCGACTCTCCCCGTCCAGCGAGCGCCGCGCCGCGGCGGCGACCGCTGCCTCACCGGGAAGGACGTCCTCGACGCCCACTCCACCGGCAGGCATGTCGGACGTCCCCCCTGCGGAACCCCGCATAGAGGCGGCCTCTAGGGCTCGAGCCGGGGAGGGCTCCAATGTTTCCTCCGGGGGGACATCCGACATGCCTGCCTACCCCTCCGGCAGTTCGAGGTCGGGTCCGGGGATCGGCGTGCCGTGCGGATCGTGGCTCGGCTCTCCCAGCTTGGCGGCGATCAGCAGCTCCAGCTCCTCGGAGATGTAGTGCTCGAGCACCTCGGCCTCCTCGTGGACGCGGTCGTCGGGCATCCCCAGCGCCTCGGAGAGGTAGGCCTCGATCAGCCGGTGGTGGCGGATCACCTCGAGCGCGACCTTTTCCCCCGCGGGAGTCAAGGTGACCCCCTTGTAGGGGAGGTAGTCGACCAGCCCCAGTCCCCCCAGCTTCTTCAGCATCGAGGTCGCCGTGGCCGGCGTAACCCCCAGCCGCTGGGCAACCTCGCCGTTCAGCACAGGGCCCTGTCGCTGCTGGGAGAGGGCGTAGATCGCCTTGGCGTAGTCCTCTATGGCCTCCGAAGGTTTAGACACGTCTAAAGAGTTTAGACAGATCTAAAAGAGGGAGGTGGGGCGATGGGGATGACCCCCACCCGAGCAACAGCGGGGAGGCTCGGGTGGGGGTCATCCCCATCGCCGATCCCGGCCGCTTCCTAGAATCGAGGGATGGCCGAAGCGGTGACAGTGGAGATTGATGCGCAGTACCGGCAACTGCGGGAAGAGTGCGGAGTGCTCGATCGCTCGGATCGGGGGAAGCTTTTGTTGCGCGGAGCGGAGGCGGCGGAATACCTGCAGGGGCAGCTGACCAATGACATCGAGGCGCTTGAGATTGGTGGGGGTTGTTACGCGGCGCTGCTTGATCGCAAGGGGCACATGCAGGCTGACATGCGGGTGCTGCGGCCGGCCGCTGGGGAGATTTGGGTTGACACCGAGGCCGAGACGCTGGCGGCGACACGGCGGCATCTGGAGATGTACAAGATCGGGCGTGAGGTTGAGATCGAGGACGTCTCCGGCGAGCGGGCGATTCTCTCGCTGGTCGGGCCGCGCAGCGCCGACCTTGCCGGAGCTCCCCCGCTCCCCGAGTACGCCTGCCAACAGATTGCCTTCGCCGGGATCGACTGCCTCGCGGTGGGAACGGCGCTTGGCCTCGACCTGATCGCCGACGGCGGCGACGCCGACAGGCTGCGCGGCGCCTTGGCCGAGGCGGGCGCGCCCGAGGTCAGCCACGAGGCGGTCGAGATCCTCCGCATCGAAGCCGGAACGCCGCGCTTCGGGGCCGAGATGGACAGCGCCACGATGCCCGCCGAGGCCGGCATCGTCGAGGCCGCGGTCAACTTCGAGAAGGGCTGCTACATCGGCCAGGAGACCGTTGCCCGCCTGCACTACAGAGGCAAGCCCAACCGCCACCTGCGCGGCCTGCAGCTCAGCGCCCCGGCTCCCGCCGGGACCCCGCTGATGCTCGCCGAGAAGGAGGTCGGCAGGGTTGGTGGCAGCGCCGTCTCCCCCGTCCGCGGCGCGGTCGCGCTGGCGATCCTGCGTCGCGAGGCCGAGCCGGGCGCCGAGCTCACCGCAGGTGAAGATGGCGTTACGGCTCGGGTAGTCGACTTGCCCTTCGGCTAGATTCCGCCGCGATGGGTCGTGGGAGAGGCAGATTCGTCGCAGCAGGCTGCGTCCTCGGCGCGCTGGCGCTGACGGCTGCGGGCTGCGGCTCCCAGGAACACGCCAACGAACCGCGGCCGCAGCCGCCGACCCGGGTTAGCGTCACGATCACGCCGAAGGCGATCACCGTGCAGCCGCCGCGGATCGCGGTCGGCCCCGAACCGAGCCAGCAGATCCCCCAGAACCAGCACGCCGGTCAGCCCTCGGTGCGCTCCAAGGCCCCGGTCACCGTCGTCCTCGTCACCGCCAACCTGACCGATTTCGACTCGAAACTCGAACTGCGCGGCCCCAAAGACGCGGTCTCCGGTCCGCTCGTCGCCAACGGCAACGGCTCGCTGCAGACAACACTGCCGACCGGTGTCTACAAGGTCAGCGCCGCCGATATCCCCGGCGCCAAGCCGTTCCGGTTTACGGTCGGTCCGTACCGCAGCTCGTCGCAAAACGATCTGCTGCTGCCGTAAATAGCGGCTTCTCGGCGCGCCAAGTCCGTCTGCCCGGCGCGCCATCATCGGTCGGGTGACCATCGTGCTCGCAATCGCCGTCCTCGCGCTCGCCGCGGCCCTCGTCTACGTCGTTTCCAGGCGCCAGGAGCAGCCGGCGCCGATCGATCCCGGGCCGGCGATCCAGGAGGCGGCCTCGAAAGCCGTCACCGATCTGCTCCAGGTCAACGAGGAGGCGCGCAAGGTCGACACGCAAGCAGCGGAGGCGACGCTCGACAAGCGCCAGGCCGAGATCAAGGCGCTGACCGAGCGGATCGCCAAGGGCCAGGAGAAGATCGAAGCCGAGGTACGCCGCCGCGGCGAGGCTGACCTGCAAACCCGCACCCTGCTCGAGCAGATGGGCCAGACGGTCGGCAACCTCAACGCCGAGACCGCCGGCCTGAAGAAGGCGCTGCGCCAACCGCAGACCCGCGGCCAGTGGGGCGAGCTGCAGCTGCGCCGCTGCGTCGAGATCGCCGGCATGACCGAGCACGTCGACTTCGAGCTGCAGGAGACGATCCACACCGAAGACGGCCGGCTGCGACCAGACGCTCGCTTCCTGCTGCCCGAGGGGCGCAGCTTCGTCGCCGACTCCAAGGTCCCGCTCGACGCTTTTCTCGACGCCCAGGAGGCCGAGGTCGAGTCGCAGCGCTTGATCGAGCTGGAGCGCCACGCGCGCCAGGCTCGCGAGCACATCCGCGCGCTCAGCTCGAAGGACTACCAAGGCCAGTTCAAGGCGGGCGAGATGCCGGACCTGGTGATCTGCTTCATCCCCAACGAGCCGGCCCTGCACGCCGCCTTCGCCGCCGACCCGACGCTCTTCGACTACGCGCTGGAGCGCAACGTGCTGGTCGTCAGCCCGACCTCGCTGATCGGCCTGCTGCGCACGATGGAGCTCGGCTGGCGCCAGGAGCGGATGGTCGCCGAGGCGGCCGAGATCGCCGAGGCAGCCGGCACCCTGCACTCACGCTTCGCCAAGTTCCTTGCCGACCTCAACAAGGTCGGCAAAGGGCTGACCTCCGCCGCCACCGCCTATGACTCGGCCGTCGGCTCGATGGAGCGCCGGCTGCTGCCGCAGCTGCGCAAGGTCGAGGGGCTCGGCGTCGCCCCGGGCAAGGAGATCGAGCCGCCCGAGCCGGTCGAGATCACCGTGCGGGCAATCACCGCGCCAGAGCTGCGCGAGGCCGAGACCCCCGTGCTTGACTAGGATTCGCCGCCCGATCCCGAGACCCGCGGAGGACCCAGTTGGCCGTTGACACGAGCACAGTCGCGAAGTTGGATGTCGAGCCCGGCGAGCTGCCGGAGACGATGGCCGCCTGGGTGATCCGCGAGGAGCGCCAGGGAGAGCCCAATGACGCATTTCAACTCGAGCAGATTGAGGTACCGGAGCCCGGCGCCTTCGAGGTAATCGTCCGGGTGATGGCCGCCGGAGTTAACTTCAACAACGTCTGGGCGGCGCTGGGCAAGCCGGTCTCGGTTTTCCCCTACGGCGACCACCCCGAGTACGGCCACCACATCGGCGGCTCCGACGCCTCGGGGATCGTCTGGAAGGTCGGCGAGGGCGTGACCCGCTGGAAGCCCGGCGACGAGGTCGTGGTCCACTGCAACCAGGCCTCCTACGAGGATGTCGAGGTCCACGGCCTCGACCCGCTCGCCGCGCCGAGCCAGAAGATCTGGGGCTACGAGACCACCTGGGGTTCCTTCGCCCAGTTCACCAAGGTGCAGGCCCAGCAGCTCCTCCCCCGCCCCCAGAATCTCTCCTGGGCTGACTCATCCTCCTACGGCCTCACCTACTTCACCGCCTACCGGATGCTGATCGATCAGTGCAAGCTGCAGCCCGGCCACAACGTCTTGATCTGGGGCGCGGCCGGCGGCCTCGGCGTCTTCGCTGTGCAGCTCTGCAAGGCAGCTGGAGCGAACGCCATCGGCGTCGTCTCCTCCGACGAGAAGGGCGAGCTGATCAAGCAGCTCGGCGCGGTCGACTACATCAACCGAGCCGAGTTCGGCGAGATGATGCGGACGCCGGAGAATCTCGCCGACAAGGCGGCGGACAAGGAGCGCTTCAAGGCCTCGCGCGGCTTCGCCAAGCGGGTCAAGGAGATCCTCGGCGACGCCCCCGACATCGTCTTCGAGCACGTCGGCCAGGCGACCTTCCCGACCTCGGTCTTCGTCTGCAAGCCGTTCGGCAAAGTTGTGATCTGCGGCGCCACCTCGGGCTTCCAGCTCGACTTCGACGTGCGCTACCTGTGGATGCGCCAGAAGCAGATCATCGGCTCTCACTTCGCCAACGCCTATGAGTGCATGAAGGCCAACCAGCTGATGGCCGAGGGCAAGGTCCGACCGGTGATCTGGCAGACGATGCCCTTCGACGGTGTCGCCGAGGCGCACCAACTGCTGCACGAAAACAAGCACCTGGGCAAGATCTCGATCCTGGTCGGGGCCGAGACCGAGGACGACGGCAAGAACGAGGACGGCCCGGGCGCGATCCGGGCGGAGGTGGGCGCCTGATGAGCGAGGTATGCGTACTTGACTGGCACATCGCCCCCTTTCGGGCGGATCGCTGGCTCGACCTCTGGGAACCGGCGGCGGCGCGAATGCCCGCCTTCGGCGCCAAGAGCTGGTCGCTAACCCGGGCGATCGACGACCCGCTGGCCTTCCGCCAGTCTTCGACCTGGGAGAACCGCTCCGACTTCGAGCGCTACTGGTTCTCCGATGAGATTGAGGCCGCCCGCGCCTCCTGCATTGACCTCTACGACCTGCCGTTGCTGCCCAGCTGGCACACCCTGCTCGTCGCCGAGTAGGACGCGCGGCCCTAGCGCCGTTTCTTCTGCAGGACCGTCCAGCTGAACTTGACCGGCGTCCCTTCGACCGCGCCCCCGAGGCCGGTCGCGACGACGGCGAAGACGTGTCGGCCCGGCTTGAGGCTGCGGTAGATCCGCGGGGACTTGCAGGGAAGGTAGCGACCGCGGTCGAGGCGACAGCGGAAGCCGGCTCCGGGTCGGTTGACCGAGAAGACAAAGCGGGCCGAGCGGCCGGTCTGGGCGAGCTTCGGGTGCGAGGACAGCCGCAGCTTCAGTGGCGGGGAGTCGGCGCCTCGCGGCTGGCCGCCCGATTGGGGAGAGCCGCCACCGACAAGCGAGTAGGCGGCGATAAGGCTCCCCGAGCCGTTGGCGCGGATCGTGTGCGTGCGTGCACCGCCATCCGACCAGCCGCTCCAGATGTAGGCCTCGCCGCCAATTGACGCTTTTTCTGGCGCCGAGACCGTGATCTGGGAGTCCTCAATTGCTTCCAGGTCGAAGGGCGCCGGGGCCGTCCTCAGGCCTGCGCTCAGCGTTATCCCAGCTGGCCTGGAGGCCAGCGTCAGCTGTACCGGGTGGGCCGCGATTTTCACCGTCTTGGAAGCCGAGAGCCCACGTGAGTCAGTTGCGGTCAGGGTCAGTTCGATGTAGGAAGGGAAATCGTGCGACGGGGCGACCAGGTTCCCGGCGCCCACCGCCGGGAAGACCTGCAGCGGATGGGAATGGCAGGAGGTCAGCCCGCCCGGGCAGTGGAGGAGCCGCGAGCGCCAATAGAGGTGAGCGTCGGTGAGGGTGCCGTCCTCGTCGTCTTCGGCCGCGCCCTGAAAGGCGATGTCTTGGCCGACGCGCCATTGCAGCGATTCGGCCGGCTCTTGAATCGTCGGCACGGGAGGTGTATCGCCAGGGTAGACCGCCAGCTGGGCGACGCTGCTGTGTTCGTGCTGGTCGACCACGCGGACTGCCGCCGTCCGGTTTGCGGGCAGCGAATAAGTTTCCGATTTGGTCGCGTCGCTCGTTTTCGCCCCGAAGGTGCCGTTGCCGTCGAGGTCCCATTCGTACTCGAGCCCTTCGCCCTGCGGGTCGGTGGATTCGCTCGCGTCGAATTCGCCTACCAGTGGTGTGGGGCCGAAGCTGGGCGAGGTCGCCTTGAGGCGGGCATGCGGTGCATCCGGGTCATAGGAGATCCGGTGGATCGCGCCTGGGCCAAAGCCCGGCCCGTAGAGGTTCGCGTAGAAGAGATCGCCTTCGGGGCCGACCTCT
>Ga0207641_10000239_pt1 | contig 71088 bp, 73 predicted proteins | sample KBSSwiS62_FD_184306 | JGI IMG/M metagenome (GOLD analysis project Ga0207641, IMG submission 184306) | Switchgrass rhizosphere microbial communities from Kellogg Biological Station, Michigan, USA - KBS Switchgrass S6-2 (SPAdes) (version 2) | ecosystem: Host-associated > Plants > Roots >...
CTCCATTGATGCTGGGCCCGGTCCAAAATCGTGAGCCCGTTCTTCATCTTACCGGGGGGCAACCAACCTTCCAGCAATCCCGTGCATCTGGCCAATGGCCGGCGCTCCCGCGATTACGTCATGTTCGATCTTCAACGATTTGGGCGAGGCGACGTCGAACGGCCTCGAGACTGCTGGTGTCGCATTACATGAGACCGCAGACGGACTTGGCAGTAGGGGCTAGATAGGGCCAGGCCAAGAGACCAGCGGCATGGTGAAGCTGAACCATCGTCTAGCTACAGCTTCTCACCTGCTACGCAACAGGCAGGTCCTGCGAAATCTCGACGCGCAGGTCTCATCGGGGAAGTCGTCATGGCCGTCATGAGGCGAGCCACGGCTTATGCCCCTGTGCCGATGCTGGCGGCCTCATTCCTGTTTCTAACAATCAAAGGCCTGGAGAACGATCTTGCCAGCCTGCGTTCAGGCCTGTTGACGGAGCCGGTGTCCATGACGCGGACTCATCTTAGCTTTTGATCCCGCCGATATTAGCGTCTACGGCGGCGACCCGACCCAGTTCAAATCCGTAATCATAGGGCGATACGCCGTCCGGCAGTTGGAGGGCGGGTAGGCGCGGTATGCTGTCGGGCTTCACTGACTGCCATCCATCGATATAGCCATCGAAGAAATTATCTTGCGCCATACCTAGCTCCCAGTTGACGGGTGATCCTATAAACAGCCGAAAAATGGGTTTGCGCTGATCCAACGCAATTCGACTTCGAAAACTTCCGTCCTTGCCACCTGAGACGGACGAAATAACTATGCTTAAAATGCCTGATTGCTCAAACCAATGATTAGGTTGGGCAGATGTACATGAAAGACTGATCCATTCGCAAGGTTTGCGTTAAATATCGATGGCCCAAACCAGCAGCTCTGCTGATGATCCTACTCTACTTCATTTTTATCGTCTTGGTGGTTTTTCTGACCCTAATTGACGCAGTTCTGACCTTGATAGTCCGCGAACACGATCACATGGCAAAGAATCATGCAGCTTCTTTTCAGTGGCGATACCATCGGCACACAGCGGGCACTGCTAGCACCAAAGAATTTCGCTTTGCCCTCTGGTGGCTCAAATCCGTTTAACAGCCGACCATTTGAGCAAATGTTGCCCCTTGGTGCCTGGCCTCACCGCTCAGCGCCACTGCGTGCCGCGATCTGTTCAAGCGTCAACCTGTCCTTCTTTCCGTCGAACCAACGGGTAAGGGCGGCGTCAAACAAGGGCTGCTGACTTGCCTCACTAAAAAGGGTCAGCGACGACCATAATTTGATCGCGTCAATGTCCCCGAATACATGAATTGCGGTCGTAGTCGGCAAATCCTGGAGTGTCGCGACACATTCCCTAAAGAATGGACCGAGCGTCGGATGGGCAAGATAAGCGCGTGCCTCATCCAAAGATGCAATGGCATAAAGCTGCGCCATGTGGCTTCTGCCCAATCCGGCGATTTGCGGGAAAATGAACCACATCCAATGGGTCGATTTACGACCCCGCCGGATCTCCGCAAGTGCCGTCGCATGCGTGCCGGTTTGCGCGGCGACAAAGCGGGCAAGATTATAGGGGTCCTCGATATCGTCTCGAGTCCTCAAGCAGACGATGCCATCTTAGTCGCGTGATTGATCGCGGCACGAATGGCAGTGTCCTCTGCACCCTGCGCCATCTGCTCCCATGTCAGGGCGCTTCGCTCATGCATCGCCTTGCGATTGACCAGATTCGTTTTCTCTGCTGCTGCACGTTCGGCAAGCGCATGTGCGCGGTATGTTTCAATCAGGCTCATGCAGAGCGCTTAGCGAAATACGATGAATAGTACCAGCCGGGTAAGCCGCCGGCCCGCAAGCCGTAAAGGTCTGGAGATCAGGCGGCCAAATCCATCGCTTGGCTATTAATTTCAGGATCCCGCATGACATAACCCCGACCCCAAACCGTCTCTATATAGTTGGTGCCGTTACATGCGAGGGCAAGCTTCTTACGCAGCTTGCAGATGAACACATCAATGATCTTGAGTTCGGGCTCATCCATCCCTCCGTAAAGATGACTGAGGAACATGTCCTTGGTGATGGTCGTACCCTTACGCAAAGCCAGAAGCTCAAGCATTGCATATTCCTTGCCGGTGAGGTGAACCCGCGCCCCAGCAACTTCTACCGATTTGGCGTCAAGATTGATGTTCAATATGCCCGTCTGAATTACCGATTGGCTATGGCCCTTGGACCGTCGAACAACCGCATGAATGCGCGCGACCAGCTCCTCGCGGTGGAACGGCTTGGTTACATAATCATCAGCCCCATAGCCGAAGCTGGTAACCTTGCTGTCCGTTTCGGTCCGGCCCGACAGGATCATCACCGGCGTCTGCACCTTTGATGCCCGGAGCTTTTTGAGGACTTCATAGCCTTGCATGTCAGGGAGGTTGAGGTCGAGGCAGATGATATCATAATCGTAGAGCCTGCCCAGATCGAGGCCTTCTTCGCCAAGATCTGTTGTGTAGACGTTGAAGCCTTCCACGTTCAGCATCATCTCGATGGCCTTGGCGGTCGACGGCTCGTCCTCGATCAACAACACGCGCATAAGCTCGCTTTCAAAAATATAGGCAAAAGCGGTATGAACAGAGAGGGTTAATATTTTCCTATCACGGCGAGCGCGCAGTGGGCGTCGGCCGGGGCGCAAGCTGATAAGTGCCGATGGCGGCTGCTCGCCGTGTCGACAAAATACGCAACCGACGCAAGTGGCGCCGACGGGCTCATATTCGCATGCTGATCAGCGAAACCAGGCACGGGCAAGAAAGAGTGCAAAATGCACCCTTAAGGTTGCCGTCGTTGACCGCTGATCCAAAGTATTGGCCTGTACGCGACAGCCCAGAGTTAGGAGATGGGGTTGGCGGCGTCATAATTCATCGATGTCGCCGCCCCCTCCTACTGCGAAAGAAGAGATGGCTATGCTATCGAGCGTCACCGCGCGGTGTTACAGCCCCCATCTGGCAAGCACTTATCCGAGTTCAGCGCCCCCCGCTCCGTCATCTTTGGGGCTAAAGGGGTTGAGCACAGTGTGCACGCGCTGCTGCGCTAACTGCAGCGCCTCGTGCGGCACGCCCCAGGCTATGTTGCTTCGCCCTGAGCGGCTTTCCCAAAGCAAGGCCGACCATTTGGCCCCTTCAACGGCCAAACAGCAAGGGCAAGGCGAACGCCATCGCGCAAAATCGTCCGACACCAGATGGTCACCCATAGGTCATATATTGCTCGCCTCAGGAGGGAACCTCTATACCCTCGAAATCGATCTGCTTTCCGCTGTCGGACACCTTCAATTCTTCGATCACATCAAGGAGTTGCAGCGCGGCGCGCTCTGGTTCGAACAGCCGTCCGGCCTGGACATTGTTCTGAAACGGACGGGACAAGGCCGTGTTAACTGTTCCAGGATGCAGCGTAACGACAATCGCGCGATCGTTGCGACGACGCTCCTCGATCGCAAGTGTGCGCACCAGCATGTTGAGGGCTGCCTTAGAGGCGCGATAGCCATACCAGCCGCCCAGCCGGTTATCAGAAATCGACCCGACCCGCGCGGACAGCGCTGCAAAGACAGCCCTTCCGCTCTTCGGCATGATCGGCAGAAAATGTTTTGCGACGAGCGCGGGACCTATCGCGTTCACCGCATATTGCTCGGCCAGCCAAATTGGGTCGAGATCGCGCAATGCCTTTTCTGGACCGTGGTCGTCCATATGGAGCAATCCAGTCGCAACGATTATCAGCGTCGGTGGCGGCCCTTGACTGACGTGCACCGCGGCTGCGGCAATGCTCTCCTCCACAGTCAGGTCGAGATGGTTGGGGCCGCTCCGGGACCGCGCGAAGCCGTGGACGGTGGCGAATGTGCCTTCCTCGACCAGGGCAGTTTCGAGAGCCCCGCCAATGCCGCCGGAAGCGCCTATGACGACTGCAGCCCCTTTGCCCGTGCCGCTCATGCGCGAGTAAACCGCCAGCGATCAGTGTCGCTTGCGTCTGCATCGAAAATATATCCGTCGCTGTCGAAGCCCCGCATAGCACCGACCTCGGTTACATGATTCTCACACAGCCAGCGCGCCATCATGCCACGCGCGCGTTTAGCACTGAAGCTCACGAAGCGCGGACCGTCTGGTCCGGGCTCACGGAATTCCACGTCGATGATCCGCATACCCGGCAGCTTGCCCGCGACAGCTGCAAAATATTCCTGGCTGGCAAGGTTGAGCACCACGCCCGACCCCTCCTCCGCAACCTGCGTGCGTAGCAGGTCGGCGATACGGTCTCCCCACCAGTCCGTCAGCTTCTTGTGGCGCGGCGCCCAGTGCGTGCCCATCTCCAGCCGGTATGGTCGGATCGCGTCGAGAGGCCTGAGCAAGCCGTACAAACCTGACAGCATGCGCACATGATCCTGTGCAAATGTGATACCAGCATCATCCAGTGAATGGGCCTCAAAGCCAATATAGACATCGCCTGCAAACGCAAAAAGCGCGGGCCTCTCGGGCGATTGGGCAAAATCACGAAAGCGGTCAGCATTGAGCTTTGCGAGCCGTGGAGAAATGTGCATCAGGGCCGCCAGGCGTTTTTGTGACAGGTTCGCCGCTGATCTGGCAAGACTCAATGCTTCGTCAGCGAAATGCGGAACCGTGATATCATGAGGTGGCAGGGCTCGCGCGAAGTCGAGTGTCTTAGCGGGGGACAGCAAGGCGATCATCGCCTGCAGGTAGCGCGGGCCAGCGTTTGCGTCAAAGCGCTGCACGCCCACTAGTTTGGCCAGAGAACCAGCCTAGCTCTGCTATGGGATCGCTCAACGCTGCTGTCAGATAAACGCGAACCGCTCTCGACATAATGAATTGAGGTCTGTGATTGAAACGTGCCGATTACAGGTCAACACCCGCCACATCGTCAAAACTGCCCTTTGGGGTCAAGATCGAAGCAGTGTTAGCCAACAAGCGCATGGGGTCAGCGAGGCGAAAATGATTGGTAGCGATCGCCAAACAATGCTCGTCGTTGCTAGGGCATCCCGCAAGACGACGACGTTAAACGGTAGAAAAAAGCCCGACCCCGGAATGGGTCGGGCCGAAGTGAAGGCAAGAAAGCCCTCCCTCGGGTTGCAGCTTTGCTATGGGGACATGCAGTCAGAAAATCCCTAACGCTGGCCGAATAATTATATCCATTTTGGGTGGATTTTCTCGGGGTGCGCCTGCCTGCGTTCATATTTCCCCGTGACGTAGTTGCGGGATGCCGCGACCTGAATCATAGGTTAAGGAATAGGGTGGGGAACATTATGGTGCCTTTCCTCTCCAGAATTGGCCACAGCATTGACCGCCACTGGCAGCTGCTAAGCGGAACTCAGCGTTTGACGAGATAGCCTGCGGTTCGAGTGCGATATAATCCAATAGCGAAACCACGGGATTGTCGTCGCACCGCCGCTGGTTGTACCAGCATATAATCGCCTTGTAAGAAAGGAACATCAATCGTGACGCCACGTGCCGCCATCCAGCAGATTGCACGCATGGTTCGGGACGATATCCGCGCCGGCGAACTGTCGCCAGGAGCGCACAGCGTCGGAGATATGCTAGCGGCGCAACCCGAAGCCTTGTTGCTGCTCATCGACCTCACCGGTGCCGAAGGGCGCAAAAAGCGCCCTGACGCAACGATGCATCACGCATATTCGTTCATGCTTGGCGAGACTCTCGAGCAACTGCGTCAGCGAAGCGAAGCCGGCAACGGCCATGCAACCTTAGCCATGGAGAATGTCAGGGCCGCGATCGCTCAGCAGATGCGTGCTGGCAAGCTTGTGCCGACGGCGGCGATGGCCCTTGTCTCGGCGTTTTCACGGGCAGGGATCGAGGTGGGGGAGGATATACGCAGCGCAATGGATCACGCGATGATTCAGAGCGGAGCCGGCCAACTGAATCTCCCGACGCCCGATGTTGGCGAGATGTTGAAGGAGTTGGCGAAAGCCTGTGAGGGCGATCCCTTCCTGATCCAGAGCCAGTTCGCCGAATTGACGGCAGCTATGCCTGCCGGGCTGCAACTCAGTCTGTTGGAAGGACTCGTCCTCGCCGACGATTCTAGTCTGCGCGAGGCCGCTATCGGTTGGCTTCTTGCAGAACCTGCGATCGCTACGCCGTTGGCCTCTATGATCGAAGAGACCGCCAGACAAGGCCTTGTATCAGCAACGTCGGTCACGAACCTCATGCTGATCCGCAACTGGGTGTCGGACGATCAGCGCCGTGCAATCGACGCGATCATCAAAGCCGCGCGAGTTGTCGGGTCAGCACCCGAGAAGCGCCCCGCAATTCAGGTCAGGGAACTTCTGATATCCGAGCGCGACGGGGCGGGAGCGCAAAGCATATTCGCATCGATCAAGCAGGGCAGAAAGAACGCGTTGGTATCGATTCTGATCAAACAGGGCCATGGTGTGCGGGACGCCTGGGTAGCGGGTTCGCTCAGCAGGCCCGAGATCGACGATATGCTTGATCATATTGCGTCCGAGATGTCGGTCCATGAAACGACGGCCGAGGACACGGCTTTGATCCTGAGCAGCGCCCTGGCGGATGGCCCGGCTAGCTCGCCACCCCCGTTTGGTCTCGTTCAGGCAATCACGCTTATCGGGCTCTCGGACGTCGCGTCCAAGTTTATGTCGGTAGATGATCTTGTTGTTTGGATGCTCTTGGACGCCGATGCTGCGGCAACCGATGCCAAGGCGGTAGAAAGGGCAGTGCGCGCCTCGGGCCGGTGGCTGGCGAACAACCCTCAGCTCGATTCCTGGTTTGAGAATGGCGACGACGTCGCCGCAGCGATCAAACGCAAGCGCAAGATCGAAGACCGGATCGCCGCGATTATTGAGAAGGTGCTGGAGCCGAAGCGGGCTTATTGGGCTAGCGTCATCGCTTGGAGTGCATTCGCACAGCGAGGCGGCGGCCACGGTTCGGACTGGATCGAAATGGCGCTCGTCGCTCGTGAGATGGCTTCGCAACGACCTCTGACCCAGATTCCACTAGCGCGCTTCATCGCCGTGCAAACGGCGGACGCTGCCCGCGCCTAATCAAGACCGCTCTGCGATCCCAATCGCGGGGGCCGGTCATCCCTAGGCGCCGACCGGCCCTCAATTCCTAGACATCGATAATTTCCGCGGATATGCGAACAGCGCGGCCGCCAGACACCACGGGTTGCGGAACCTGCTGGCGGCCCACTTGTGCTACCTCCCCCTCGTCCGCCAAAGCTGCACGATGAGCCATGCAGTCGCGCTCAAGCCGAGCACCGGGGAATACCGTGCAATGATAGTCAGGATCGGTGGTAGATGATGAAGCATGCTCGCGCTTCTTTATGTTGTAATCGGGGTTGGTGTCCGCAGAATAGACGGCCCATTTCAGACCAGGAGGCCCGGCTGCCCCATATATAGACAATGTCGCCAATCAATGTCAGTTTCCAGCTTGGCCGCTCATCCACCCCTCGATTGAGAAGGCTAGGCCCGGCAGGCACCCGCAAGTCCTGTCGGGCTCACTTATGTCTGCTAGCATGGGTGATAGGAATGACGACTGCCGTGGCACTAATGGCCGTTATCGTCGTAACGGCAGTGGCACCCGTGATTGCGCCATAAATCTGGTTTTTACATCGCGGCGAAAAATTCGCCTAAATAGCCTGCGCGGCTCGTGCCTTGTTAATGCAGCGCGTAAGCTTTTGCTCCTGCCAAAATGGATCTAACCGTCCGATGTCAATTTCCTTTTGCTGTGTTACAATCCGCTGGGGACGAGGCGGGGCAGGATATGATCAGCCGAGACTATAGTGATGAAGATGGAATCATCCTGGTCACCGCGACAGGCACATGGGACGAACAAGACGTAGATCGACATTATGATGAATTGCGTCGGGAAATTTTTGTTCGCCGTAAGAATGGATCCCCGATTTTGCTGCTGTCCGATGTTTCACAGGCTAAGCGGCAGGCACCAGCGGTCGAGCGGCGAGCATTGTGGCAAATAGAACGGACATTTGAGCCGGGCGACCGGGTAGCAATTCTCGTCGCCGACGCCGACGACAAGAACTATGTCCGTCGGCTGCTGGGCGGAGCAGAGTTAGCTGCTTTCAGTTCGAAGATCGCTGCGCAGATGTGGCTGCTATATGAAGGCCTGGAAGCGCCGCGATGAACCTGCGGTCGTCGCATTCTTCTGGTGACGCAATCGGCCCTACCCGACATAATGTAGGCAGCTTACGCTCTCGGATTCATCAGGTGGATCGCCAGGCAATTATGCTCATAATGGCGACAACGACCGATTCGGGGGCCCTTCGGTAATCGCAAAATATGGCACCCAAAATTTCGGCATTAACTTGGCGCTATTGCTTCACTCTTAGGGTCTGACGCATCGGGCGTGTGCGACCCGAGGTGTTATGATTCGTAGCACTTCTACTGGCCTGGTGTCCCTCCCCCGGACACCGGGCCATTTTTTGTACGCACATATCAAGCTAAGACTGCCGCAAAGCAAAATTATGCAGGTCACGGCTTGATGGCAAAAATGAAGGGGCTCCGCACAAGTGACGGCCGGCTTGCTGCTATCGCTGCTCGCGAACATGGCAATAGCATCACCGCCCTAACTACAAGGCTTCAGCCAGGCTGGACGGTGAATGAAGCGTGCGAAGTCTCGCCAGGCGGCAACCGCCGTGCCAATCAACAGAGCGATTATTCGGACGGGTAATCCTTCAGGGCGCTATTCGGGATCGAAAGGGTAATTTCGAAGGCGTCTGGTTCTTCATGCGTTATGCGTGCGAAACCCGGCGACAGCCCGGCTGCACTGATGGCCTTTGTCACTTCCAAAAAATACCGTGTCCGTTGCTCAATCAAATCCCGCATCAGCATCTCCGGCAACCCTAATGGTCGCATAATATAGTCAAATACCGTTGCTACCAGCAAAAGGGTGTCTCGCCATACACTGTGACGTAATCCAGTGTCATTTCGGCGTCCCGCGCTCGGGCGCTAAATCGTTTCGACGGCCGGGGTATTAATAATGGGATGGAGCGAGCGGCAGTGGTTCATTCGCCAGTGCGGGTCTTCACCTTGTTAGGCAAATCCTTACCCTTCGTGCGGCGTGAGGGAAGCTGAGCCGGATTTTTCTTCTTCCATTCAGCCCATGTCATAGAGCCATCGGGTGTTTCGATAATTTCATGATCCATCATATTGTTGGCCTTCCTTCGTCGAACGGCTGCTGAAGAGCGCTGCCCAAGCACGGCAATTAATCAAATTCAGTTTCGAAAGTCATTTTGTTGTGCGGTTAACCGCATGACTATCATCCAGGCGGCGTTAGCATAGACACTGAACGCCCGCCTTAGTCCCAGGTGGATTGGCGGAACAAATGTCTCGGTAATTCCTGCCGGGCTTCCTAGGACATGGAAGGTAGCGCTTATAGCGGTCCAGTCACTTGCGACCCGATTGGAAACCTCGAACGCCTCGCTGTCCTATGGTGACGGGGCGTTCTTTTCGATCCGTATTTTGGTCAGCTGGCTAATTGCCCCTATCGTCCCTTTTGCCCATGGAGCCATCGATCTTCTGGCAGCACCAGGACATGAGCTGAAGGCGTGCGAGGACATGCGAGATCCACTGATCTGTGCAGGGGTGGGCGTCAAGGTTCTGGACAAGCGAGCCAGGCCTTATGGAGACGGCGGCGCGGCGATCTGGGTACCGGACGCTCAGATGATCTCTAAACCATTGCAAACATACATGTAAATTCTATGGCTCCTATGCAAGGTGGTTCGAAGGGACATAGCGTTGGCGGACCCGTTAAAGAACCGTGCCTCCAACTTACTATGCCTTCATTGTTAGAGCTTCGGCATGGGACAAAGCCACCGGAGGCGGCTAAATAAATTGCAGTTAAAATCACTATCCAGAAACATCGGTGGCTATGTTGGTCGTCTCTTACGCATCATGAGCCAGACCGACAGCACGGCCAAAGCTGCGATCCATACGAATATGAGCGTTATAGTAATGAAGCCGCCGATCGGGCCTGGATGAGGGTTCCAGATGTATCGAATTGCTCTCGCCAGCAATAGAGGCGGGGCGAGCACCGCCGCGACCGCTGAGGCGATCAATAAGACCACTTGCGTGACGTGATAGGCAAGTATGAACAATAGCTTCATTGCAAATCCAATAGACCGGGCACACGATCACAGTGACTACAATGTTTCAGCCGCACGGTGTCAAGGACGACGCCCCCCCCCCCAGGGTATAATCGCACGCTGGGTGCGCTCAGGCGCCCCCGTTGAAGATAACGAGCGTGATAGCGAGTCCGATTGCAGAGATCGCGCCAACCGTAATTGCGATCACGAGGCCAACGCCGTCTGACGAGGCTTTTGCAACTGAATGGGATCTGCGGGTGACAAACATCACTTAGTGCCTTCGTAAGGGCCCACTCCAAATTTTAAGCAGACAAAGGAAAACCCGCTCACCACTCACGGCTGCGGGCACATGCCGATGCTTAGTGCGCCAACCGGCGCAACGTGTCAACGAAACTGCAATACCATCAATGGCTACCAAGGTCGCTATCCGGCACGTCGGCTGGGCATGGCACCTTTCTCATATGGAATGCTGCCGATACAGAACGATCATCATCGAACGGGCATAATCGCGAAAAACGATCTGCCAGCACCCGGCATTATCCTCCCATTTCCCGTTGTCAGCTTTGTACACATTTTGTGGGCGACTTCCTCAACCAAGCTGTCGTCGAGCAAAGGCGGCAGCGCGTCATATGGGATTGGCCGGCGCTGGGCGGACCTGGTTGCGGGCGAAGCGTACCGTGATCCGGTCCACCATCAGTTGTCGCGCATGTTCAGCCTTCAGTTGATGCGTTGACGCCCAGCTCCGCAAAAGGCTGCGCGGGATCTGCTTGATTGCAAAATCGATGTCGAAGCGGATCTGATCCGGCGTGAGAATGGCGGGGAAGTCATCGCCAGGCGTCCGATGTAGAACGAGAGCACAAACGGGAAGCCTAAAAATCTATCCCCCGGTCCGCCATTTCATCGGCGATGGCCTGCCCCCAATCATCCAGCACTTCTTTGCTAAGTAGTGCCTCCCAAGCGGCGATCAATTCCCCGTCGGTCATGGCCGCGGTTTTCGCAGCGAAGGTAAGAGGGTCGGACTCGGACACACCGTTACCTTATCATGTTTCTGCATCGGCATAATCATTGGAACCTGATAACATGCCGGAAGCGCCGCGCTCTCTGGCCCCAATCTCTCTGCGCTGAGCGTCTAGCCCCCGAGCAATCCTCCGTAGTTCGGCCGCATATTTTTCTTCGCCTAACAATCTCACGGTCAGGGCGGCATTCCGAATTTGCCGCGCGGCCGTTAAGCGGGCGTCGGCACCTGTCCCGGCGTGCGCCACCTGCTTTAGGCGTAGTCGTGTAGTTGCCCGCACTTATCCTCACTCCTGAGCGCCGGCAGTGCCGGCATCATGGCACTTTCATATCACGATGCTTCGCGCTACCGCTAGATCATGACGATGTGTTTTGATTGCAAAGGTCTCAGAGGCAAGTCTGTCACCGTCAAGCCCCACAAGAATATGCATGAGATAGCTGGTCGCGATTCACCAGCCGATTTAGAATGTGCGGACTGCGGACGGGTCTGGACAAGGGGTCGCGACCACTGGCTGTTGAAGCCCAGGACTCATTCGCAGCCGGCTCATTCGCAACTACGGACAAAGCCAGACTAGATTCCCGCTATGGCATAGAAAGGGTTTGCGCTGTCCAAGGCAACCGCACCCATGCAAATGTCCCCTATCGTCGCTTTTGTCTCAGGGTTCGCATCACCTTGTCCGCCTCCCTATATCCATACCGGATGATCAGGCTGTTTTACCTACTCGCCGGTTTTATGAGCCTTGCTCTCGGCGCGGTTGGGATATTCGTTCCTCTCCTTCCTACTGTGCCGTTCGTCATTCTGGCCGCCTTTTGCTTTGCTCGCAGCAGCCCTACCCTGGAGCGCCGGCTTTTAGAGCATCACCATTTCGGGCTGCATATTCGGAACTGGCGAGAGCATGGGGCGATCTCACGGCGAGGGAAGCGCGCCGCGCTGGCTGCCTTCACCATCAGCGCGATCGTCGGGCTGGTGCTGTCCCCATTTCCGAGGAATCTCATGCCACTTTTGGCAGCGGTAATTGGTGGACTATGGATATGGCATCGGCCGGAAAGGTGAGAATGGGCAGAGGGGTAATAGGCTTGGTCGATGCCACGAAGCGCCTAGATCATCGCGCTAATCTGGACGTTCTGTCCTACCCCGTGAACCGATCATCACGCGAAGGCGGATATCATTCTGGTGGCGCGCGGAAATGCTGGGTTCGTGCCGGGTTCACGCGATGTCGATGGCATGACGCTCTATGTAACCAATGGTACCGGCATCTGGCCCAGCTTCGCCTTGCGTCTGCGTCGCCCGTCCGAGTTGACGCGCATAACGCTTCGCCGCGCGCCATGAACTGTTGTATCAGCGCCACGTCGAGCGGCAAATGCCCACCTCTGAAAGGCTCCTGATGCCGGACGATTACGACCATGGGCGCCGCGAGGGCCTTCGCCTCGCCTTGTCCGTCTTGGCCGCGGAAGAAGCCAAATGGGCAGCGCTGCTTGGCCAAAGCCGTTCCTGGCGAACCAACGCCACGCGCGAAGTCCGGCACAAGACGATCCAGGTCGCCCAGAAACGCGTGCAGACGGTTCTGAACCGCATGACGCCAAAGGATGGGACGGCAGCCGCAGCAGAACTAACGGCCGCACTCGACAAGCTCGGCCTTTAGCGCCGATCATGCAACCGATCTGCCATTCGTTCTGGGCTTCGCCTGATGTTCATCCGGGCGCGTCGAGCGCCAGCAGATCCTGATCTTCGGGATGATGCTCCATATAGGCCGCGACAAATTCGCACAGCGGCACGACTTTGAGGTTTCGCGCACGGGCGTCGGCGAGGGCTGCCTTGACCAGGCCACTGCCGACGCCCTGCCCCTCAAGCGCTTCGGGCACCTGCGTATGAGTGAAGACCAGAGCGCCTTCGCGCCGATCATAGGCCGCGGTCGCCAATTGCCCGTCGACCGTCAGTTCATAACGCCCTTCAGCCTCGTTATTCCGTACATCGCACATGTCGGCCATCATCTATCTCCAGTTCCGGTTCTACCAGTCATTCGCCCATGAGATGAAGGGCGAGCCGTCGAGCGTGCGCCGCGCGCCTATGTTCGAACAGGTAGATGCCCTGCCATGTTCCAAGGCTCAGCGCGCCGTCGATCATAGGGATGGAAAGCTGTACCTGTGTGAGCGCCGCGCGCAGATGGGCGGGCATGTCGTCGGGTCCCTCGTCGTCATGGTCATAGCGCATCGGATCCTCGGGCGCGATCCGCGCGAAATAGGCCTCCAGGTCGCGGCGCGTGGCCGGCGCCGCGTTTTCCTGGATAAGAAGCGAAGCGGATGTATGCTGGCAGAAGATCGTCAGCAGACCTTTTGTAATCCCGCTTTCCTGGACCCACCGCAGGATCGGATCGGTGACCTCGTGAAGCCCTTGGCCCGGCATGTCGATCGAAAGGATCGTCGTCTCTTGCCGCACCCTCGCCCCCTTGCCCAAATTCAGCTGTCCCGATCGCGCGCAAATTGGGGAACCACAAGAGGTGCGACCCAGGATAGCCGCCGAATGGTCCAGTTCTCATATTGCGGATCCAGCCCTGACGCATCGTCGAAGCTCGTAACCGGAAGCTCTATCTCATCGCCTGCCAGATTGGCAAAGCGCGATCCGCAGGCCGGGCAATAGAGCCTATGATAATTGGTGCTGCTCTCCCAACCTAGATGCGTGCCCGATAGAACAACCGCGCTGCGCGGAAAGACAGCGAAGGCGAGATAGGGCGCGCCATGCGCCTTCTGACAGGTGAGACAATGACACAGGCCGACGCGCACAGCCGCGCCGCTTGCGACGAAGCGCAGCGCGCCGCACGCGCATCCGCCAGCCCGTTCCAGACTATCGATCGTCATGGTCAAATAACGCGCAACCGCCGAAACTGGTCCGGCCGCCTTCTGCCACGCATGCAATTCATCGGCTAAGCGCGTGTAATCGCATGCCGGTCATCCTATCTGGGTCCCATGCGAATTTTCACAATCGGATATGAGGGCGCGACCCAGGCCGAGCTGATCGCGGCCTTGAATGAGGCGGGCGTCACCATGCTGGCCGATATCCGTGCCGTACCGCTGTCGCGCAGGCCCGGCTTTTCCAAAAATATCTTAGCGGCTGGGCTCAGGGACGCGGGTATCGACTATATCGGGCTGAAGGCGCTCGGCACGCCGCCAGAGGGTCGGGAGGCGGCGCGCAAGGGTAATCATGCGCGCATGGCAGAAGTCTATTCTGGCCAGCTCGACCTGCCCGAAGCGATCGTACAAGGCGCGCAATTGGTTGAGATGGCGCAAGAGAGGCCGACCGCTCTTCTCTGCTTCGAACGCGAGCCACGCGGCTGTCACAGATCTCTACTTATAGACGCTATTCTGCCGTATGCCGATCGCATCGATCTCTATCCTGGGGTACGCGGACGGCCTGATTGCCTCTCTTAAAAAGAGCATAGGAGGATCGCCATCTGGCTTCGGTTAGCCTTGATGTCCGACCTGCCGTCAGCCGAGCGCCTTCGTCATCAGGCGTTCAAGGCGCTCGGCAAAGGCGCGTGGATCAGCCGGCGGCTCTCCCTCTGCGATCCGTGCCTCGTCGAGCAGCAAGAACGCCAAGTCGCTACGGTCTTCTTCACTCCCGCCAGCCTCGCCCAGCTTCGCAATCAGCGCATGGCCCGCATTCACCTCCAGCACGGGCTTGGCCCGCTCGGGCGCGCGGCCGGCTGACGCCAGCATCTTCTCCAGCTGTAGATCCATCGCGTTCTCGGATGCGACGATGCAGACGGCACTGGTCGTCAGCCGATCGGATACGCGGACGTCGGAGACCTGGTCCCCCAGGACTTGCTTGGCAAAGGCAATGAAGCCGCTGACGTCCTTGCTGGCCTTGGCCTCCGAGGCAGCCCCGCCCTCCGTGAGCGGAACGAGGCTAAGGTCGGTCGCGCCCTGGGTCACCGACTTGAAGGGCTTGCCCTCATAATCGACACCCATCGTCGTCCAAAAACTGTCGACCTGGTCAGGGAGCAGCAGCACCTCGATGCCACGAGCCTTAAACCCTTCGAGCTGCGGCGACTGCGCAATCCGTTCAATGTCCGCGCCGGTGGCATAGTAGATCGCGGTCTGGTTTTCTTTGAGCGAGGCCACATAGTCCTTGAGCGAGCGCCATTGCCCGTCAGACGTCGTGCTCTTGAACCGGGCAAGACCCAGCAGCTGTTTGCGCCGCTCGAAATCCTCGTAGAGCCCCTCTTTGAGGACCGGTCCGAAATTCTCCCAGATTGCCGCGTAGCGCTCGGGTTCGTTGGCTGAAAGCTTGTCGAGTTCGGACAGGATACGGTTGCTCACACCCTTCTGGATGGCGGACAGCACGGGGCTGTCCTGGATCATCTCACGCGACATGTTGAGCGGCAGGTCGGCGGAATCCACAAGACCGCGCACAAAGCGCAGGTAACGCGGCAGGATCTCGGCCTCGTTGGTGATGAACACGCGGCGGACATAGAGCTTGATCCGACCCTTGCGATCGGGATCGAACAGGTCGAACGGCTTGCTTTCCGGAATGAAGGTTAGCACCGAATATTCGTGGCGGCCCTCCGCACGATAATGGAGCGTTAGCGCCGGTTTGTCGAACTGGCCGGCGACGCTGCGGTAGAAGTCGGCATAATCTTCTTCGCTGATCTCCGACTTGGATTTGGTCCAGAGGGCGGCGCCATCGGCGACCTGCCGCTCTTCCTCGTCGCTGCCCTGCTCTTTGACGAAAATCGGTACCGGCACATGGCCCGACTGCGCTTTCACGATCCGCTCCACCGTGTGGCGCTCGGCATAGGTCTTGGCGTCGTCGAGCAGATGGAGCGTCACACGCGTGCCGCGCGCCGGTGCGTCCGCTACATCGATCGGCGCGATCGTATATGTGCCCTCACCGCCTGACGACCAGCGCGCCGCCTCGTCCGTACCAGCGCGCCGTGAAACCACATCGACCTGGCCCGCCACCATGAAGGCTGAGTAAAAGCCGACGCCAAACTGGCCGATCAGCTGTTGGCCCTCGCCATTTTTATCAGCGGCGAGTTTGTCCATGAACGCCTTGGTGCCCGAGCGCGCGATTGTGCCGAGCGTCTCACCCATATCGGCCGCGGTCATGCCGATGCCATTGTCCTCGAGCCGGAGGGTGCCGGCTTCCTTATCCAGCGTCAGGGTGATGCGCGACTGCGGATCATCGCCGAAGAGGGCAGGATTGGAAATCGCCTCGTAGCGCAGCTTTTCGCACGCATCAGCCGCGTTGGAGATAAGCTCGCGGAGGAATACATCCTTATCCGAATACACCGAGTGCACCATCATGTGCAGGAGCTTGGAAACATCGGCCTCGAAGGCACGCGTTTCAGGGGCGCTCACGGTGTCGGTCGTCATTGGCTCTAGGCTCCCGCGTCTGTAATAATTTCGCCAGTCAAATGGATCGAATGTCCTGAACGTTCAAGAGGCTGTGACGGCGCATTTTTGAAAAGCGCGGGGTCGTTGGCGCTCCTAGCCTTACCGCCACGCTGGTCTTTGATCCGCCCCATGCCGAATGAAAGGCCAAGATAGCGCATCACAAGACCCAAGGTCTGGTCGCCAATCTGTGGCGGCACTTGTACGCATTCTGCTCGTGGTGCCTCAGACACGCCGTCGGTTCAGTCCCGGGCCTCCTGCACGAGTTGCAACGTCTCCATACGGGCGAGAATGTCCTGCCCCCATTGCGGCCCGAGAAGTGCAGGTGCCGCGTCGGGCCAAATCTCGAGCGCGCGCGCGATGGTGGCCTTGACCTCTTTCACGATCCCGCGAGGGTCAATCTGAAGGAAGCGAGCCAGCCGCTCGAAACGCCGCAAACTGACGGTCTCGAACGCGCGCGTGCCCACAAACTGCAAAGCAAGATCATCTTGGGGAATGAACAAGATGGTGGGCACGATGTCATAAGCTGGAGATAAGCGTATCATGCCCGGCTCTGGAAACCGGAATGACCAGTTTTTGAGATGATTGTCGCCGTTGCCCAACAGGACGTCGGCGACCACGCGGCGCACGGCCTCGAGAATGTCCGCGCGTCGATCCGTGCTGAACCGGCTAATCATGTTGATGACGGTCTCGGTGGTGGCCATGGTATATTTGCGATCGCCGATTGCGCCAATGATCTGTCCGGCGTCCTCAATATGGACGCGCTCATTTTGCGGGCTACGATCGAAGCGATCGACAACCAAAAGCTGGCTACCATGGGCCAGCATCTCTTGCGGTATGCCCTCGGCGGTTTCGCGCGGTACCAAGCGGCATGGCGCGATATCGACGCCGATCAGCTTGGCCAGTTGCATCGCGCCATATTCCGCTTCAGGAAGGCGCGCGTAGCGATCGCTTGCGACCTTGATGATGCATCGGCCCGTATCGCCGCTTCCTGGCAGTGTCAGCCGGTTTCCATTCGGGTTTGCGGTGAATTTGAGTTGGATACCCGCCAGCGAAAATTTGACGACACCCTCTGGCCGCGTCGCACGAAAGCCGTGGACCGATTCTAAGTGAAGCGGTCCTGCAGAGGCGGGCGCCTGCGTCTCGGGCGTGATCAGGATCGAGCCAGGCAAGTCCGCGCCAAGCCGCGTTAATATGTCAAACTGGTCATGGTCTCCCGGCCCCATTTCGGTGAGCACAAGCTCGCGCAACGCCCCTTCTGGCAACAGGCCGGAAAACCAAGCTGGCAAGGATCCATGCAAGCCGATCTTGTCTCCTCGCGCGCTCAGGCGATGGCGCGTGCCCTCTTCAAACACGGTGTCGTGCCAGCTCAAACTCAATATTGGCCGATCGGGGTCGCGCAGATATGTTTCGGCGACCGTGAAGGCGACGCCTCCGTCGGTGTCGCGTGTCAGCGTCCCAACGCGCACCGGTCCTCTGGAATGATCGAGAAGGTGCACCCCCAAAATGGCGGGCGTTTTGGCCATTATGAGACCTCGCCATTTTCATCATCGAGATCGATGAAGAGCTCATCAAACGGTGATTTCACAGGCATGATAAAAGCAATGTCGCGCACCTTGCCATCGACCTGATCGCGTAGCGCCGATACCTGCGCCTTGGGCACGAGGACGGGCGCCACATTAAGCGCGTCACAGATCTCAGCAAACAGCGTCAAACGATCGCGGCCCCACCGGCCGCCTAAGAGATCGCGCTCTAGTTCGGATATCCGTGCGCGATCCCGGCCAAGCCGTGCTGCTAAAGCAGGCTGGCTCATCCCGCGCTGAGTGCGCAGGCGCCGCAACTGCTCGCCCAACATCGGGAATATGGAAGTGTTCATGCGGAATATCGCTTTATACCATGGTTTCGTACGTAATTTCGCTATCTCAATAGAGTGGAAATATCAAGCGGAATTCCGCAATACCATATCAAATGTAGCGTTATTTCGCTCATTTCTTTTTTTGGTAGAGCGAGATGTTAGCGTGATGAAATGGTGAGTTTATTACGCGCCAGAACGTAATGGCCGCTCATTTCACGCCGGCGCACGGCCCCAGCTGGGGAGCGCTTCTTCTCCGTCGCCATCAAACCATCCCGCGCAAACACTTCAGCAATTGCACATATTCATAGTCCCTTGAGGACGTCGGTAATCCTTCGGACTTCCTGCGCCTTGCCGCGCGGCAGGATGAGGATATCGCTGCCCGAGACAACGACGATCAGGTCCTCGACATCGACCAGCGCGACGCGGGGGCCGTCCGTATGCACGAGGCAGCCGGACGCACCCAGCGCGATGACATTGCCCCGCACCGTGTTGCCGGACGCGTCAGGTGCGCTGATGGCGTGGAGCGAGTCCCAACTGCCGACATCCGACCAACCCATGGATACCGGCACGCACGCCACCTTCTCGGCGCGCTCCATGATCGCATAGTCGATGGAGTCCGACGGGCAGGCGACAAAGGCTTCAGCATTCGGGAACAGGCGGCTGCCTTCTCGCGCGCCACCATCAACAGAGGCCTTCGCTGCAGCAAGCATGTCCGGTTGAAACTCGGCCAATGCTGCGAGAAACGCATCGGCCCGGAACAGGAAGATGCCGGCGTTCCAGGCATATCCGCCTTCGGCCAACATCGCAGCGGCGCGATCGGCGTTGGGCTTTTCGACAAAGCTTGCGACCTTGTTGGCGCCCGGCGTCAGCGCCTCGCCCATGCGAATATAACCATAGCCCGTTTCCGGGGCGTCCGGCTCGATCCCGAATGTCACAAGCCAGCCATCATTGACGAGAGGCAGGGCGGCCTTGATCGCCTCATGGAACGCCGGAAGATCGGTAATGACATGATCGCTGGGCATCACCAGCAATGCGGAGGCGGAATCATGCGCAGCGATGGCCGCCAATGCGATGGCGGGAGCGGTATTCCGCCCAAAGGGCTCGAGGATGATCAGCCCGTCGGGCAAGCCAACTGCACCCAGTTGCTCTTCGATCAGATCGACATGGGCGGTATTCGCCACGATGATCGGATGCCCCGATCCGACAATGCCCTCCATCCGCAGCGCCGTCAGCTGGAGCATCGTTTCTTCCCCCGTCAGGGCAAGGAGCTGCTTGGGGCGCTCGGGACGCGAAACGGGCCAGAGCCGGGTTCCTGAACCACCCGAGAGAATGACCGGAACGATCGAAGAAGTCGTGGCTGGGTCTTCACTCGCGGGCATTCATAACTCCTCATCGCCATGGCGTCGCGCCATGCTCGTCGCTCTATGTTGGATTTGGGAAAATAGCGCACGCTTCTTCCTCGATTCGGCGCGATTTGAAAACGAACAATGGTATCCGCAGATGGCGTTGCTTGACGGCGCGCCTCAGTGGAACTGCTGTTCGCCGCCGCTTTCCTCGAGTTGGAAAAAGTTCAGTCGCAGGAGAATTCTATGACAATGCAGACAAATATTGCCACACCTAAAACTATGTATGGCGCAAACCTTGGCAAGGATATCCAATTCTTGCACAAATCCAGCATAGTAAAACTATGACATCGATATATACTATATTCACTACAAACCATTTGTTGATTTGTGAGATTCCAGATTATATTTTCAAGTTATCGAGTGTCTGATTCTCTATCCAACGATTATCGTCACGCATTTTTACCAAATTCTGCAGAATTTGAGAATTTTTTCTTACGATCCTCCAATACCCGCTCAGCGTCATGCTTAGCCAACGCCCAGTCGCGATCATTTTTCGCGCGCGCAATGCCACGAAAAAACAGCATAATAACGAGCGCAATCAGCCCAAGAAGAACGAGAATCATCATAGACATTCTGAATGCTAGCCACTCGATGCCGATCGTCAATAGCCGCCAAAACGCTAATTCCCCTTCATAACGTTGCCCGGATGTCCTGACATTTGTTCTGGAAGCATTTTGCTGCGCCATACGTTGCGCATCGGATCCCGCGGAACTGCGTCAGGAATTTTCGAGAATGCGTTGCAAGGCCCAATGGGGCGCGGTACCGTTAACCATGTTGTTGGCATTCGGAATCTACTTTGCCGTGGGATTCACTTTGGCCACCTTGATACCGGTCATAGCGCGCATGCATCGCAGAACGCTGTCGCACCACCATTGTGCAGAATGCGGCAAGAGTTTGAGTTTGCGATCCTAAAATCTGCCGAGCTTGCGGTGCAAGATTTGATGCGGCTCCCAAGCTTGGCGTCAATCGCCAAGACTGATGCCTCATTGGCGTGGGCGGCGGGAGGCGCGAGGTTTTGCCTTAAGGCGAACCCGACGAGGTTTATCCAAGCTTGGCGATCATTCAAAAAAGACCCGACTTCCCAAGAGACGCCGGGCCATGAGAGGGAGCCCAACAAAGGGCCTTCCTCGGGTCGCAGGAACAATGTCGCAAGAACCCGTTTAGTTTCCGTTATACTTCACTCCGGAATGACAAAAATATTCCTGACACTGTTTACTTCTGCGTGGCTGCTTCCCGCAGGTCTTTGACAAATCTGATATATTCCTTTTCCGCCTGCGCCTGGTCCTCGATACGCAGCAAGTAACTTGGATGGATCGTCACCCGGCCCGCGCCGCCATCGGCAAGACGATGGCTTTGATCTCGTACCGCAGAAACCGTCACCGCCTTACCCAGCATCGCCCGCGCGCCCGTCGCACCCAGCGCGATCGTCATTGCGGGACGCACCAGTTCACGTTCCCGATCATACCACCAGCGGCACGCCTCGATCTCCCCGGCATTGGGTTTGGCGTGGATGCGTCGCTTCCCCCGCTGCTCGAATTTGAAATGCTTGACGGCATTGGTGAGGTAGGTTCGCGCGCGATCGATCCCCGCCTCTGCCAACGCCTTATCGAGCAATTGCCCCGCCGGCCCGACAAAGGGATGCCCCGCCACATCCTCCTGATCGCCCGGCTGCTCACCGACCAGCATCAATCCCGTATCCAACGGACCTTCGCCAAAAACCGTTTGCGTCGCGTGGCAATGCAACGGACAACGAGTACAGGACATCGCCTCCTCGCGCAGCGCCGTCCAGCTCTCCCTACTGTTCCCAACCACCTTGTCTTTCGATACCTGCACCATGGTGCGCTCCCGGGACTGCGCGCCAGCAATCAGATCAGGAATCAACGCGGTTTCGGGCATGTTTTTCCAGTACCGTTTGGGCATCTCCTTCACCATCGCGCCGATCTTCACTCGCGACGGATTGAAGATCGACCCGTAATAGGCGCGCCACATCTCCTCGACCGGGTCGCCGTCCGGCGCGTCAGCCCGGGTAGCGCCCGGCCCCTCTGTCAGCGTTTCGCCATCCCAGTGGATAGACAGCTCCGGCGTCAGGATCGACCAGCGCATCGTCGTGAACCGCCGCACGAAGAACCCTGCATTGACCCGGACGATATGATGCTCAGGCTCGAACCAGGCGACGAACCGCTGCCCGTCGCCCTCCCCAACTTCGCGAAAGCGCACGAACGCCCGCATCTTGTGCATGTCGCGACGGACAATCTTCGCCATGCCCTCCAGCCGCTGGACCATCGGGTCGGCGCGATCCTCCAAAAGGGCCGGGTTCTCGCGCAACCGGACCAGCGCGCCGTAAAGCAGCGCGAACCGCGCCGGATCACGGTGACACACGCCCGTGCGGGCAAGATCGATAAAGGCGCGCGGCACGGCAAACGCAGCTCCGCCCGCGCCCATCGCATTGGAGGCCAGCCCGCCGAACAGATCGCCCGTTCCAGCCTCAACTTGCCAGATGGTGTCGTCCATCGGCACGCCCGCCGCTGCCAGTTCGCGCGCCGCGCTGCGCCAGCCCTCAAAATCATCCTCCTGGGACAGATCGATCCGTCGCATCACGCCCATGCTCAGGCCGCGAACAGTTCCAGCTGCTCAGTGCGCGGCGTCACCAGCGATTCCAGATCAGCGCGATCCGTCAGCCGCACCGGCCGCCAGTCGTCCGCCACCAGAAAAGGCCGCACCTTCGCCACCGATACCGTCAACCGACCAATATCCGCCAGCCGCAGCCGCCGCCAGCGCCGGGCGGCAAGGATCGCATCCACCGCCTTCACGCCCAATCCGGGTACGCGCAACAGCATGTCTCGAGTTGCTCTATTAACGTCCACCGGAAACCGGCCCCGGAATTTCAGCGCCCAAGCCAGCTTGGGGTCGATATCCAACCGCAGCATCCCGGCATCGTCCGTCGCGTCGCGCACATCAAGGGGACTATAGCCATAGAAACGCATCAGCCAGTCCGACTGATAGAGCCGGTGTTCGCGCATCAGCGGCGGGCGGCGCAGCGGCAGGATCACACTCGCATCGGGAATTGGGCTGAACGCCGAATAATAGACGCGCCGCAGACCGAAACGGCCATAGAGGCGGCTGGCGGTTGTCACGATCTCCCCATCATTGGCGCTGTCCGCACCGACGATCATCTGCGTCGATTGCCCCGCCGGCGCAAAATTCGGCGCTGAGCGGAAACGCTTCTTCGCATCATGGCCGTCCTCGATGTCGCTCTTCATCGCCCGCATCGCGCCCTCGATCCGGGTCGATGACTTTTCCGGCGCCAGCCGGGAGAGACCCGACGCGGTCGGCAGTTCGACGTTGATGGATATGCGATCGGCATGCACCCCGGCCTGACGGATCAACTCCGGATCGGCGTCGGGAATGGTCTTGAGGTGAATATACCCCCGGAACTGATGCTCTTCCCGCAAACATCGCGCGACCGCCACCACCTGCTCCATCGTATAATCGGGATTGCGGATGATGCCGGAGGAGAGAAACAACCCCTCAATATAATTTCGGCGATAGAAGTTTAGCGTGAGGTTTACGACCTCCTGCACCGTGAAGCGCGCTCGGCGGACGTTGGAACTGCGGCGGTTGATGCAATAATGGCAGTCGAAGACGCAGCTGTTGGTCAGCAGGATTTTTAGCAGGGATATGCAGCGGCCATCCGGCGCATAGGAATGGCAGATGCCCATTCCCTCGGTCGACCCTATCCCCTTGGCCTTCCCCGCTGAGTCCCGTTTCGCGGTGCCGGACGACGCGCAGGACGCATCATATTTCGCCGCATCTGCTAGGATTTCGAGTTTCTGTCGGGTGTCGAGCTGAGCCATGAGTTCATGTTATGTTCTCATCGCTGCGCTGTCCATGATTAAAGCCTTAACCTGTAGCAAGCCTATTCACTGTTTATCGAGACGCCTGTTTGCATGCGCCGATACGGCGAGCTTCCATCGCAAAATCGAAAGGCGCGCTGTCGGCAATGCCTTGCGACTGGATTTGCACCAGCCGAGGCGTTTCCACACGCAGCGCAGTCCGGCCATTGCCCGCAGCAGCGCAATCATAGGTAACGACGACCTGCGTGGCGGTGTCGGTCACGACAAAACGACTGCAACTGCGTCCGGCGTGACGCACCTGGAGCAACTGGCGCATATCCGTCAGGCACATATGCTTGGTGGCGCCGCCCGGCTCTCGGCTGCGCAGTTCCCAATCGCCCGGCTCCAGCGTGCTGAGGCCGGCGATCACGGGCGTCTGCACCGGCGCAGCCACGGCTCCGCCGGCCATCGCCATGGCCAATACATAGATGAGACGCTTGATCGCGATACGCATCGCTTGAATTCCATCCTCGCCACCGGCCTGATTTCAGGTCCAGGCGGAACTGCGCCCTTTACGCTGTCCGCTTAGGCCCCGAATAAGGCAAATTCATAGCAAAAATGGCACGTCGCGCCTCAATTGCAACAATCGTAACAAAGGCGTATCGTTTTGATACCGTTTGGGGCCTAATTTTCGAGGCTGACGAGCGAGACGGGAAAAATGCGCGAGCAGAAGGCGCAATCGACGTTGACGCTGCCGTCCTCGTCGGCCATCGCAGCCCTCTCGTCCGCCGGAAACCGGCCGATCACATCGCGGATATGGTCGATATTGCATCGGCAGCCTTTGCCGATCGGGACGGGATCGGTCACCCTGATTTCGCCCTCATCATGGAATAGCCGCCACATGATGTCGGACAGCGGCAGGGTCCGGTCGCTCAGTTCCTCGTCCTTCAGGGTCAGCGCCAGCACCTGCACATGCTCCCACTCGGGATGATCATGGCGCACATGCAGCCGCTCGCGGTCCACCTCCCCCTCGGGCAGATGCTGGAGGAGAATGCCGGCGGCAACGCACCCCTGCGCGTCATGGCGCGTGGCGATCTGGACGTAGCTGGGGATCTGCTCCGACTGGAAGAAATAATGCTCAGCCGCCTTGCCCAGCGAAGGCCCCTCCAGCGGCACGATGCCCTGATACCGCTCGCCGGTCGTCGCCTGGTCGAAGGTGATGGCCAGATAGCCCTTGCCGAACAGCCCGAACAGGCTGGGATCGGCGCCAAGTTCAGCCAGTCGGTCCGCGTCGAACTGCACATAACCGCGCACCTCACCACCGCGATAATCCGCGACCAGCAGGCGGACGACGCCATTTTCGGTCTGCGCCTGCATGGTCAACTGGCCACCCGCATCCTTCAGCGTACTGCCCAGCAGCGCGCACAACACCAGCGCCTCGGCCAGCAACCGTTCGATCGGCGGCGGGTAGCTGTGCGCGGACAGAACATCGTCCAGCACCGGACCCAGCCTAACTATACGCCCGCGCGCATGGCGGGACGGGATCGTGAAGCCCATGGTCTGGTCAAGGTCGGTGGGGGCAGAAAGCGCCAAGGTCTGTCTTTCTCCCCTCCCTGGAAGGGAGGGGTCGGGGGTGGGTTCGCCGCGTCAGCGGCGGCTGATCATCGCAAGGACAGGACGTTCGCTTCGCTCACGCCCCACCCCTGCCCCTCCCTTGCAGGGAGGGGAAAGCGAAATATAAGATCAGGCTACAGCTTTCCAAGCGCCCAAAGCAGCACCGACTTCTGGGCATGCAGGCGGTTCTCCGCCTCGTCCCAGATCAGCGACTGCGGCCCGTCGATCACCGCCTCCACCACTTCCTCGCCGCGATGCGCGGGCAGGCAATGGAGGAATTTGGCGTCGGGCTTGGCCAGCGCCATCAAATCTTCCGTCACCTGATAGGGCATCATCGCGGCTAGCTTGTTGTGCACATGCTCCTGCCCCATCGATATCCAGGTGTCGGTGACGACCACATCAGCGCCCTTCGCCACGGCCTGCGCATCGCGCGACAACGTGATTTTCGCGCCCAGCTTCTCCGCCTCCACGGCAAAGCGCGGATCGGGTTCATAGCCCTGTGGCACGCCGAAACGGACGTTGAACTTCATAAGCCCTGCCGCCTCGATCACCGAATGCAGCACATTATTGCCATCGCCGAGCCAGGCCCATTCAGATCCCGGCAGCGCAACGCCATGCTCTATCACGGTCAGCAGATCCGCCATGATCTGACAGGGATGCGACAGGTCGGTCAGGCCGTTGATGACCGGCACGGTGGCGTAATGCGCCATCTCCTCGATCTTGGCATGATCGTCGGTGCGGATCATAATCGCGTCGACCATGCGGCTCAGCACGCGGGCGGTGTCCGCCAGCGTCTCGCCACGGCCAAGCTGCATCGACCCGCCGTCCATGACGATCGACGTGCCGCCCAACTGGCGGATCGCCATGTCGAACGACACGCGCGTGCGGGTTGAGCTCTTTTCGAAAATCATCGCCAGCGTGCGACCGGCGAGCGGCGCGTCAGCGTCCGCCTTGCCCTTCGGCCAGCCGGCGCGCGCCGCCTTCCGGTCGATGGCGTCGGCGATCATGGCGGCGATCGCGTCGCCGCCCGCGTCGGACAGGTTCAGGAAATGTCTTGTCATGTTTGATCCCCCAGACATCGTGCTCCTGCGGAGGCAGGAGCCCAGGGCCACGTCACGCGACAACGGCCCTAGACTCCGGCTCAAGGCCGGAGGACGATGTGAATCAGGCCGCCTTTGCCGCGAAGTCCCGCGCGCCGGCGGAGAGCTTCTCGATGCATTCGGCTATATGGCTGTCCTCGATGACCAGCGGCGGCAGGATGCGGACGACATTCTGTCCGGCGGACACTGTCAGCAGGCCGTGATTGTCGCGCAGATGGCCGACGAAGGCGCGCGCGTCGGCGCTGTCCTTCATCTTCAGGCCCAGCATCAGCCCCATGCCGCGCACATCCTCGAACAGGCCGTCATGGTTGGGGATCAGTTGCTCCAGCGCGGAACGCAGACGCGCGCCCTTCGCCTTCACATTGTCAAGGAAGCCGTCAGCCAGCACCTCGTCCAGCACGGCGCTGCCCACCGCCATCGCCAGCGGATTGCCGCCATAGGTGGAGCCGTGCGTGCCGAACACCATGCCCTTGGCCGCTTCCTCCGTCGCCAGGCACGCGCCCATCGGGAAACCGCCGCCAATTCCCTTGGCTACCGCCATGATGTCCGGCGTGATGCTGTACTGCTCATGCGCGAAGAAGGTGCCGGTGCGCGCATAGCCGCACTGGACCTCGTCCAGGATCAGCAGCAGGCCCTTCTCGTCGCACAGCGCCCGCAGGCCGGTCAGGAATTCCTTGGTCGCCGGCGTGACGCCGCCTTCACCCTGCACCGGCTCCAGCAGGAAGCCGGCGGTGTTGTCGTCGACCTGAGCGGCGGCTGCCTCCAGATCGTTGAACGGCACCACCGTGAAGCCGGGGAGCAGCGGCTCGAAGCCGTCGCGCATCTTGGGCTGGCTGGTTGCGGAGATCGTACCCAGCGTCCGCCCATGGAAGGCGTTGTCGAAGCTGATGATCTTATGCTTGTGCGAATTGCCCTCGGCATAGTGGAAACGGCGCGCGGTCTTGATTCCGCACTCCACAGCCTCGGCTCCGGAATTGGTAAAGAACACCGTGTCGGCGAACGTATTGTCCACCAGCCGCTTGGCGAAAGCCTCACCCTGCGGACTGCCATAGAGATTCGACACATGCATCAGCCTAGCCGCCTGCTCGGCGATCGCCTTCACCAGCGTCGGATGGCCATGGCCCAGCAGGTTGACCGCGATGCCGCTGGCGAAATCCAGATACCGCTCGCCGCGTTCGCCGATCAGGTAGCACCCCTCGCCTCGGACCGGACGTACATCGCACCGGGGATAAACGGGCATGAGCGGCGTAATCGACATGATACCTTCCCTTCTGGAACTTGCGCTGCACGTCAAAACGCAAAAAGGCAGCCCCCGCCGGGCCGCCCTTTGCGAGTGCCGCCTATACTGGGTGGAATGTAGAAGCGCAACACCGGCTGGTTCAGCGTTTGAGCGCCCATGTGCGATATGGTGCTGGCACCTCGAGCTTGGTGGCCGTTAAACTTGCAAGCATACTGTGGCACATCAGAAGCAGCTCATGAACGCTTTTCAGCATGTGGCGATCAGCGCCTGCGCATCGGCCGCAAAGCTAATTTGCGCGCCGCCTCCAACGATCCAGCATTCGCTTTCCCGCCACTCCTGCCCTTCGATTTCGCCATGCCCGGCCAATGGGATAAACCAGCTTTGCCCTTCCGGCAGGGTGAGGCTCTCGCCGGACGCAGGGGCGACCATGTCCAGCGTGAACGGCTTGTCCGCGCCTTCCAGCATCCGGGCGGCGCTGCCAGCCGGGAATATCTGCTCGGCCATGGGGTAGGGGACAGCCTTCGCCACCGCCACGCCATCGTCCAGATGCAGTTCGCGCGGCCGCCCATAGTCATACAGGCGGTAGGTCACGTCATTGTTGAGCTGCACCTCGACCAAAGTCAGCCCGCCGCCGATGGCGTGGATCGTCCCGGCCGGAATATAGTAGAAGCTGCCCTTGGTGACCGGCTTCCAGTCCATCAACTGTTCGATCGACCCGTCCAGCGCCGCAGCGCGCAGCGCCTCGGGGCTCAGTGGCTCCTTGACGCCGATGCCCAGCACCGCGTCCGGCTCCGCGTCCAATATGTACCAGCATTCGGACTTGCCGCCGGGCAGGCCGCGTTCCCTGGCCTCCGCGTCATTGGGATGGACCTGGATCGACAGCTTCTCGCTGGTGAAGATATATTTGACCAGCAGCGGCGGATGCCTGCCCTCCGGCCCGTCGAACCAGATTTCGCCGATCTGCTTTTTGTCGGGGTTGGGAAAGATCGACGGAAGATCGGTCCGGCCCCACGGCTTTTCCACGGATTTTGTATGCAGCTTCAAGGCAACCATAAATCTATATGTCTTCCATCATTGCTTCGAATTTGAGCCTTATCGGGCGATTATTAAAGCTTTTGTGCTCCGTGGCACATTTGAGCCTTGCTGCCATGACTGCGCAGCCGATAGCATCCTTCCTTTCTCATCAAGACCCAGGAAACCGGCAGGCCGCCGCATTCCCCAAGACGATCCGCGCCATTTCACCTTAAGTCTTAGGGATCAATGGATTTCCCGGTATAAGACCCCTCCGCCATTCCGGGGGATATGAAAGCTGCAGTTCGTCCTACATGAAATTTCCCCGGTTTTTTTCCTCCACCACGCATGACATGGCCATCGACCTTGGCACCGTGAACACCGTCATCCATGTCCGCGATCGCGGTATCGTGCTCAACGAGCCTTCGGTGATCGCGCTGGAAACCCTGAACGGCATCCGCCGCGTGAAGGTCGTCGGCAACGAGGCCAAGCTGATGATGGGCAAGACGCCCAACAACATTCAGGCAATCCGGCCCTTGCGCGACGGTGTGATCGCCGACATCGACATCGCCGAACAGATGATAAAGCACCTGATCGACAAGGCGCTGGGTGGCCCGGCGCGCCTGCCGCGCAGCTATGAGGTCGTGATCTGCGTGCCGTCCGGCTCCACCATGGTCGAGCGCCGCGCATTGCGTGATGCGGCGTCCAACGCTGGGGCCTCGCGCGTACAGTTGATCGAGGAGCCGATGGCCGCAGCAATCGGAGCCGGGCTACCCGTCACCGAACCGGTCGGCGCGATGGTTGTCGATATCGGCGGCGGCACGACGGAGGTCGCGGTCCTGTCCCTGAGCGGCATCGCCTACAGCAATTCCGTGCGCATCGGCGGCGACAAGCTGGACGACGCCATTTCCTCGCACATCCGCCGCACGCACAATATGCTGATCGGCGAAGTGACGGCGGAGCGCGTGAAGCATGTCATCGGGTCAGCGATCATGCCGTCCGGCACTGGCGCGACCATGATCGTCAAGGGCCGCGATCTGGTCAACGGCCGGCCGGCCGAGATCACCGTATCGGAAGCGGAGATCGCCAGCGCGCTCGCGGAACCCGTCGCGCAGATCATCGGCGCAGTAATGTCGGCGCTTGAGGCGACGGCGCCCGAATTGTCGGCCGACATCATCGAGGAAGGCATCACCCTAACCGGCGGCGGCGCCCTTCTGCGCAGGATCGATATCGCCCTGTCGGAGGCCACCGGCCTGCCCGTCAAGGTGGCGGATGATGCGTTGATATGCGTCGCAATGGGTGCGGGCCAGGCGCTCGAACAATCGGCCTATTCCGGCGTCTTGGCCGCTGCCTGACAAGTAACGCCTCCAAAACGGTGATAAATATACAACAGGTTCAATCGTTTATCTTAGGTTCATGAAACCAGCAGGTCCCCTGAACCGTATCTGCCCTGCTCACTGAAGCAACGCAGAGGAATATCTTTCATGAAATCATTTATAAAAGCGTCATTGGGCGCCACGGCAGCGCTCGTCCTTGCGACGCCCGCTCTGGCCCAGTCCGATGCAGCGAGCGATGCCGGAAGCTGGACCGGCCCCTATATCGGCGGTTCCGGTGGCTATGGCTGGCAGCCCAATAACAAGCGCGACAAGAATGAGACGGTCGTCTTCGACACGAACGGCGACGGCAATTTCGACAATACGGTGCGCACGGCCGCCGGCGGCAACGCTTTCTCGCCCGGTTTCTGCCGCGGACAGGCGCTGGGATCGGCGCCATCAAGCTGCGCAGGCGATAATGACGGCAAGATCGGCTGGTCCGTCCATGCCGGTTACGACTATCAGATGGGTAGCTTCGTTCTCGGCGGCGTCGTCGAAGGTGGCAAGAGCGGCTTCAGCAACAGCGTCAGCGGCTTCAGCACCACGCCGGCCAGCTACACCTTCACCCGCAAGCTGGACTGGGACGGCGCAGCGCGCCTTCGTGCCGGTTTCGCCCTGCCCACCGGCACGCTAATCTACGGCACCGGCGGTCTCGCCTATGGCAAGATCAAGCGCAGCTTCTCCACCACCAACACGTTCAACACCTTTACCGACAGCAACCGGTCGACCGATGACTGGGGCTGGACGGCCGGCGGTGGCATCGAGCAGAAGGTCGCGAAGAACTTCTCCATCGGCGTCCTGTACCGCTACACGCGCTTCAATGACGGAGCCTATGTGGTCAATGTTGCGAACGGCACGCCCCCGTCGGCGACCAACCCGTTCGTCAATCCGGCTTTCACGTCCGGTAGCACCGACATGACCCGGACCAACAGCCGCTTCGATAATCAGAGCGTGCGCGCAACGGCGAGCTTCCGTTTCTAAATCCAGACCTGCCTGGATCTAACCCCACCCCGATCGTTTCGAGCTTGTCGAGAAACCAGCGCAAGGCTTCTCGACTTCGCTCGAAGCGAACGGGGGAGGGATATTCAATCTCGGTGGGTCAGTTTTCAAAGCACAAAAAGAAAGCGCCCCCGGTTCGTGATGAACCGGGGGCGCTTTCTTATATCCGTCGGCACGCGATCAGCCGATCTGCGCCCAGGCCTCCGCAATCTCGGTGATCATCGCGCGGGCCTGCGTCACGTCGTCAGGGGTGCCTGCGATCAACAGGCGCCGCGCCTGGCGGTAGATCTGCGCGAGGCCGAGGGCGATGTCGCCGCCCTGCTCGAAGTCCAGGCTGGATTCCAGCGCATGCAGGATGGTCAGAGCGCGCGAGCTCTTCTCGGTCGCCTTGGCGCGGTCGCCCTGCCGTTCGGCCACGACCGCCGCGTCCATCGCGAACGTCAGTTCGTCGAACAGGATCTTGACCAGCGCGTGCGGCGATGCGCCATCCGTGCGGCTTCCGGCATGCACCGCTGCATAGCGGCGCGTGGCTGATCCGGCATATCCCTGTCCGTAGAACATCGTCGTCATCGTCCCTTATGAATATAATCAGTTATTGCTGCTGTTCCACGAGGCGATCTGCTGCGTCAGATAGGTCTGCGTCGCCTTCAGTGTCGTGAGCTGCGTTTCCATGTTCGCGTAAATGGTGGTCATGCGATCTTCGTAATCGGACATGTCCTTGTCCAGCTTCTCCAGCTGGGCGGTAAGCGACGTCTGGAGCGCCTTATATTTGTTCTGCGAGGCGGTCAGAGAGCCGCTGGTTCCCTGGATCGAGTCCCGCACCTTCTTCATCGCACCGGCCAGACCGGGATTGCTGTCGGACGCGACCGCCGGATTGAGCATCTGCGTCACCGCTTCCGGATTGGCGGAGATCACGGCGTCCAGCTTCGTCGTGTCGAGCGTCAGGGTGCCGTCACGATTGGTGCTGACGCCAAGATCGGCCAATGTGCGCACTGGACCGCTCGCCATCATGCTGGTCGACGTCAGTCTTGCCAGCTGCGTCTTCATGTCACGCACGCCCGCGTCGCCCGCCAGTGCGCCGGCAGAGCTTGAATCCACACCCGGCGCCGAGGCCGAATTGAGGGCCTTGCGCAGCGTGTTGTAGGCATCGACGAACTCGACGACCAAATCACGCATGGAAGATGTCGGCTGCGTGCTCGCCAGGGTCACCAGCGTGCCCGGCTCGGCCTTGTTCAGATCGATCCGGACGTAGGGAATGGCCGTGTCGATCGTGTTGGTGCTGTTGTGCATCTCCACATTGTCGATGGCGATGATGCTGTCCTGCGCGCTCTGCTTCTTCGTCATGCCGCCGGCCGTGCCGTCGAAGGTGAAGCGCTGCAGATCGGTGTCGGCCGTGTCGCCGGCTTCGGCGGTCAGGGTAAAGCCGTTGGCTGCGCCCGTCGCGCCCTTCATGACGAGGCGCGCGCCCTGATTGTCGGTCACCACCGTTGCGGTGACGCCCGCGCCCTTGGCGTTGATGGCGGCGGCAAGGCCGTCCAGCGTGTTGTTGGTGCTGTCGATCGTGATCGTCTGCGGGCCAGAGGCCGTCGTCAGCGTCAGCGTACCCGTGCCGACTACGGTCGTCTTGGAGGCGAGCGTTGCCGATTGCAGCGTCTGGGCAGAGGCGAGCTGCTTCACTTCGATCTGTGCAGGTAATCCGGTCGGCGTACCGCCCGGAAGGGCGCTGACCGCGACAATGGTCGGATCATTGGAGGCAGGCGTGCCGGAAAATCCGGTGCCCGACAGAAGACTGCTGAGCGCCGTGGAGAATGTGTCGAGGGAGCTGGAAGCAGAAGCAAGCGCCGAAATACGCGCATTGTTGGTCGACTGCCGGCTGGTGATCACCGACTCCTTGGGTTCGCGCACCGCGGCGACAAGCTTGGTGACCAGCGCGCCGGTATCGATACCGGAGCCGATGCCCAATGATGTGGAGATGCTGGTGCCGATCGATGTCATCTGCGTTCCCTTTCAAGGGGATATAACGGCAGGCGCGCGGAAGGATTTAGCGCCGGCCGATGAAAAACCGTGCCTCGCGATAGCAGATCATGCTTAATGAAATGCTTCAGGCGGAAACGGTGAGAATCTGGTCCACGGTGCCGGGCTTCAGATGCGCCTGGGCCGATCGTGTCTGCAGGGCCTGGTTGGCCATGGCCTTGGCGACCATTTCTGCATGCTCCACCATCTCCCGGCTGGCGGGGGGCAATGGAACGATGATGATCGCCGGGGGCAGAAGCGCGGTAATCGCGGCTTCGGCGTCGCCCGGCGTCGATGCTGCGGTGGACGGCCCCGTGCGCAGACCGGCAAGAATGCCGGCGATGCTGGCGTGGACCCGCGCATATTCCGCGGCGCTGGCGAGTTGCTCCTCGCTGCCGGCTGCCAGATCGACCGCGCTATCTACTGGCGCTGAAGCCGTCGAAGCCTGAGCTGCGGCCGCTATCGCGGCATCCGCGACGACCGGGGTCGCTGCGGACACACTGGGAGCAACAGCCGTCGTCCGCGTAATGCGGTCGATCGGCGCGATCTCGCTGCGTGACTGATACTCGTTCATGACGCACCAACCTAAAGGCGTCCCCATGAATATAATACGGACGAGCGCGCCTAATCTTTAGTTCACCATCACAAATTTTTTTAGCGATGCCTAAAGGCAATCAAGTCTCTGACATATATAGATTAATTTCGTGATATCGCGCCAGGAAACCGGAACAACGGAAAATTTTATTCGGTTTTCTTTCCGTCCGCGTCGAACCGCATCGTCTCCGGCACGGTGATGAAGGGACGGTCCATTTCGGTCGCCATCTTGTTCTCGACCCGGAAGACGAAGGCCAGCACCGTCGCCACTGCCATATACAGCGCCTCGTCGACGATCTGCCCGGCGCGCGACGTATAGTAGATGGCGCGGGCGAGTTCGGGATATTGCAGCACCGGCACCGACTTCTCATTGGCGACCTCGCGGATCGCTGCGGCCATCACGTCGCGGCCGCGCGCGACGACGACCGGGGCAGCGTCCTTGCCCGGATGATACCGCAGGGCGACAGCGAAATGGGTCGGGTTGGTGATGATGACGCTCGCCTCGGCCACGGCCTTGCGGGTAGAATTGTTCATCATCTCATGCTGGCGACGGCGGATCTGCCCCTTCATTTCGGGGGAGCCCTCCTGCTCCTTATGCTCGTCGCGCACTTCCTGCTTGGTCATGTAGAGGCGCTTGTTGCGCTGCATGATCTGCGACGGCACATCGATGCCAGCGATCACGAACAGCGCGCCGGCCATCGCGACGCAGGCGAGGATGAAGATGCTGCCGACTTCGGCCAGCGCTGGCTCCAGCCCCATCCGCCCCATGGAGACAATCGCCGTCAGCCGGTCCCAGACCAGCCAGAAACCGATGGAACCGAGCAGCGCGACCTTCGCGATCGACTTGGCCAGTTCGATCAGCCCCTGCAGGCCGAAGATGCGCTTAAGGCCGCTTGCCGGATTGAGCTTCGACGGCTTCACCTTGAACGCGCTGGGCCGGAAGCCCAGCGAACCCAGCAGGGCGGGGCCAGCGACCGCCGCCAGCACCGTCGCTAGCAAGACCCCGCCGACCGGAACCGCGACCACGCCCAGGAGGGTATAAAAGCGCGCGGATGGCGAGAAATCGGCGACATCCTCATGGTCGAAGCGCAGCCCCTGCGTCAGCATATGCGCCATGGAATCGAAGATCGAGGGACCAGTGATCGCCAGCCAGGCAACGCCGGCCATGACGACCAACGCGGTTGCCAGATCGCGTGACTGGAGAAGATCGCCATTCTTCGCGGCTTCGGAAAGCCGCTTGGCTGTCGGTTTCTCGGTTTTCTCGCCGCCGCCGCTGGGAGGGTTCGCCATGGCCTAATGCCCCGACGCTATGGCTTCGGCCTCGTCGAGACCGGCCTTCAGGGAATTGGCGATACCTTCGCCCATGACGGGCGCGGTCACTGCCAGCAGGATAAGCCCTGCCATCAGCGCGACTGGCATGCCAACGGCAAACAGGTTGAGCGAGGGCGCCGAGCGCGCCAGCATGCCCATGACGATCTGCACCAGCACCAGCGCGAAGCCGACCGGTAGGGCAATGGTCAGCCCCGCGCCGAGCAACGTCCCACCGAACTTGACCAGGTTCCATACCGCATCGTTCGACAGCATCGCCGCGCCCGGCGGCAGCGCCTGATAGCTTTTCACCACAAAGCCGATCAGCAGCAGATGCCCGTTCATGCCGAGCAGCAGGAAGGTCGCGAGGATCGACAGGAACTGCCCCACCGCCTGCGTCCCCTGCCCTGATTGCGGATCGACCATCGCGGCAAAGCCAAGGCCCATCGTGTTGCCGATCGCCTCACCCGCGACGAAGGCGGCGGCATAGCCGATCTGGAGCGCGAACCCCATGGCGAGGCCGCACATCACCTCGCCCATCACCATCATGATGCCCTGAAAGCTGGCGATGCCATCGGGCGGCAGGACGATCTTCACGCTGTTGAGCGCGGCAAGGCCCAGCGCCAGCGACAGGATCAACCGTAGCTGCACCGGCACCGACTGCGCGCTGAAAATCGGCGCGGCAAGAAACGCTGCGCCCGGCCGGATCATCGCGATCAGCAGGACCCACAGTTGCGCTTCGATGCCGACGAAACCCGGAGCAATCATGATAGGCGCGCGATCATTGCAGCAGGTCGGGGATGCGTTCGAAAATCTCGCGGGTGAAATCCGCGATCAGGATCATGATCGATCCGCCGAACAAGGCGAGCATGCCGCCCACGACGATCAGCTTCGGCACGAAACTCAGCGTCGCCTCGTTGATCGACGTCGCCGCCTGGATCATGCCGAGCAGCAGGCCCGCGACTAGCGCCGGAATCAGGATCGGCGCCGTCGCCAGCGCCGTGATCCACAGCGCCTGCTGCGCGATGCCCATGAAGAAGTCGCTATTTTCCATAGCCTACAACTCCCACGCCCGTTCGTGTCGAGCGAAGTCGAGACACGTTGCGCGCGGTGTCTCGACTTCGCTCGACACGAACGGAGGAGGGGAAATAGCGCCCGTCATGTCGCGAACGAACTCGCGAGCGACCCCATCGTCAGCGCCCATCCGTCGACCAGCACGAACAGCAGCAGCTTGAACGGCATGGAGATGATCGTCGGCGACAGCATCATCATGCCCAGCGCCATCAGCGTGGAGGCGACGACAAGGTCGATGATGAGGAACGGCAGGAAGATCATGAAGCCGATCTGGAACGCGGTCTTGAGTTCCGAGGTGACGAAGGCCGGGAGTAGGATCGTGAAGGGCACGTCGGCCGGCGAACGGAAGGCGGGCGCCTCGGCAAGGCCGGAGAACATCTTGAGGTCGTTCTGGCGCGTCTGCTTGCTCATGAAGGCGTGCAGCACCTTGCCGGTGCGGCCCACCGCCTCCTCGATCGAGATCTGGCCGCTGCCATAGGGGTTGAACGCCTGGGCATTGATCTGGTCGATCGCGGGCCGCATCACGAACATGGACAGGAACAGCGCCAGACCTACCAACACCTGGTTCGGCGGTGTCTGTTGCAGGCCCAGCGCCTGACGCAACAGCGACAGGACGATGATGATGCGGGTGAAGCTGGTCATCATGAGCACAAGCGACGGCAGCACCGTCAGCAGGCTCATCAGAATGAGGATTTGCAGCGAGAGCGAGAGCGAACGCCCGTCGCCCGACACCTGGCCCAAGGCGCGGGTCAGCGCGCCGGAGGTATTGGCAGGCCCCTCGGGCGCGGCCTGCGCGAAGGCGGGATGAGAAAGCAGCAGGCCGATCGGCAGAGCGACAAGGCCAAGCGCGATGCGCCCGGCCCTGCCCCGTATGAAACCCGCATTGGAAATGTCAGCGAACACGCTCGATGCTCCTGGCGAAGCTTTCCTTCGTTTCGCCCTCGGCGATCTTCTCGATCTTGCCGCGCGTGACGGCGATCAACAGCCGCTTGCCCTCAAACTCGACGACGGCGAGCTTGCCGAAGGTGCCCATCGGCAGCGCCTCGACGATTTTCAGGATGCGGTCGCCCTGCCCGCCGATCATGCCGGGCTGATATTTGCGCCACAGCCACAGCGCGGCAAAGGCCAGGCCGCCGACCAGCGGCAGCAGGATAATCAGCTTCACGAAATACCAGAACATCTACCCACGCCTTTCCACCGGCCAAAGCCGGGAACCCGAAGGGTGTCAGCCGCGCCGTTCCACTCCGGCCATCCGCATTTCGGTGTTCGCGACCTCGACCACGCGGATGCCGTAGCGCCCGTTGACGGTCACCACCTCACCTTTCGCGATCAAGGCTCCGTTAACCATGATGTCAAGCAGTTCGTCCGCCTGACGGTCCAGTTCCACGACGCTTCCCTCCGCCAGGTCCATGACCTCGGCCAGTTTCAGCGATGTCGAGCCGACCTCAACGGTCAGGCGCACCGGTATGTCCGACAGAGTGCGGAAATGACGGTTGGCGGCCATGCGGCCTACCCCTTCGCCCACCCGGCCCTCGATCTTCGGCGCTTCGCTCATGTCACTCATTGGTTCTGGTCCCAGTCTCTAAAATATTCGGTCGGTTAGGCGTTTAGTTCAGTTTTTCGATCATGAAGGCGGCCCGGCCATCCTGTTCGCCGATGCTGCCATGGGCGACGATGCGGTCGCCCACGATCAGCGGCAGGCTGCGGTTGATATGCACGGGGATGATGTCGCCCGGCTGCAATTCCATCAGTTCGGACAGCGAAAGGTCAGGCCGCGCCAGCACGGTGCGTGCAGGCAGGCGGATGTTGGCCATCTGGCGCTCGATCCGCGCCTGCCACACCGGGTCGGTCTCGCCGCTGTCGTCATGGACCTTGTTGGTGGCCATCAGCGGCTCGATGGCGCGCAGCGCGGCCAGCGGGAAGAGTAGGTCGATCGGCCATTTCTCATTGCCGACCAGATCGACGGTGAAGCGTTGCAGCACCATCTGGTCGCCCGGCTGGATGCCAGCGGCGAAGCCCAGGCCGGATTCCTTGGCGATCTGCACGGCTTCCAGCGCCAGCATGTCAGACCAGCACGACACCAGCGATGTCATAAACCCTTCCGACAGGCGCATGATCAGGCGCTCTTCGGTGGGCGTGAATTCGGCGCGGGAGGGGGCGGGACGATTACCAGCGCCGCCATAGAAGCGGTCGACCAGCGTGGAGATCATCCGCGCATCCATATGGAGCAGCGTGTTGCCCTTGAGCGGCAGCAGCCGGTAGACGCCAATGCTGGCGAGCGGCTGAACCTTCACGGCCCAGTCGCCATAATTTACGAGTTCGACGGGAAGCGATGTGACGTTCGGCTTGCACGCCGCCATCGGCTCGATCAGGTCGCGCAGACGCCGGCCGATCTTGTCGCCCAGCCGGTCAAGCCCCGACAGCATCACGGGAGGCTGAGCCTCGCCGCGGCCAAAAGCAAATGGTTGAACGTCGTCCATTACAGTCAGTCCCCTGTCCAATACCAAGGGACTGACCCGGTAGCGGACCCCCTATTGAATAACGAAATTGGTAAAATAAACGTTATCAATGCCGCCGTATCCGGTCTTTTGCTTCAAAACACCGTTAATTGTCGACTTAAGTCTAGCCTGCAGCGCCTGTTTGCCCTGCGGCGTGCTCAGCTCCACCGCGCCCTGCTGCGCGAGCATCATAAGAATCGCTGAGCGAATCGCCATCTCGTGAGTCGTCATCGCCGCGATCACGCGGTTGTCGTAATAGGTCGCCACGGCGATCGAAATCTGCGCGAAACTGTCGGTGTCGACCATGTTCGAGGTGAAGGGCGCCTGTACCTGGAAATAGGTTGCCTGATATTTCGAAGGGTCGCTTGGCGAGGGCAGATCGATGCCTTTTCCGGGCTTGTGATCGGGGCCTTCGGGCGCGCCTTCCTCATGCGCGGCCTTCGCTTTGGCAATGAAGCCGTTGGCAATTTCCTCAGGGTTTTCGCCCTCGAGCACCAGCTGCGGCTTGTTGAAATCTTCCTTGGGACCGGTCTCGTGCGCACTGAACGCGCCCGCCGCATAGAGGCCGCCGGCAGCGCCCGCGCCGCCGATCACGACGACCAGCGCGCCGAGCATGATCATCGTCTTGCCCTTGCCCTTCTTCTTGGCGGGGGCGGCTGCTGCCTCTTCACTCATCTATCGGTCCCTCTTGGCTCAAGCGTAACGCGCGCGCCGGAGCCCGTCCTGCGTGTCCTCGACACCCTGGTCCGACGGTCCGGCATGGTTAAGAACGGCATCGCCGCCCGAAACTTTACGCGAACCCTGCTGTCCGTTGCCCTGACCTTGAGTTTGTGCCTGGGACTGGCTCTGCGACTGGGCAAAACCGGTCTGCGTGCCGCTCTGATTCCAGGATGAGCCATTGTTATTATTGCTATTATTCTGGTTACCCGCGCTATCGCTGCGTGTGGCCTCCGCGACATTATGCACCCGCTCGACGCGCACCTCGTGCACGCGCACGGCGGACAGTTGCGCATCATTCTTCAACGTGTCGCTATCCTGCCGCAGCGCGCTTTCGGCCGCTGCGGTCTGCACCGTCAGGCTGATTTCCGCGCCCAGATTACCCTGGCGGATGTCCACGCGCATCGGCCCCAGATGTTCGGGCGACAGGCGGAAACTGCCCTGACCCGTGCCGGCAGCGAGTGTCGCGATCTCTTTGGCCAGGCCATCGATCCACTGGCCGCCGGAACTCATGTCGATGACCTGCTGACCCAGAGTGGCGGACAGATCGGCCACCGGCTGGGACGCGCCGGATACCACGGGTGCGGCGACGGAAGCTGCCGCCACATGCGCGGGCTGCGCCGTCGGCAAGGGCCTGTCGGCGTCTGCGATTTTCACATCGGCCAGCTTCACGTCGGCAACCTTGCCGTCACCGGTCGGGCGCACCGCGTCGGTGGACATGTCCGCCACCGCCTTCGCCGAAGCCCGGGGCATGGCAAAGAGCGGCGTCTTGGCTGTCGTGGCGCGTGGTTCGGCTCCGCCACCGGCGACCATGCGCAACAAGGCCGTGGCCTCGCCGATAATGGGCGTAGTGGGCTCGATGGAAGCATCGGCGCCCTGGACCGCCGCGACGGCGATGCGGGCGTCTGGAGCGGGTGCAGTAGCCATCTGGGCGACTACCGTCGCGGGCTGGCCGCCAACCGCCTGCACGATTGCCTGCGGGATTGGAGCTACAGCGGGCGCTACGGATTGCGCAGGCGCAGCGACTGGTATGGAGGCGTCAACCGTCGCGCCCCGCGCAGCGGCGACGGAGGCCCGTCCCCCGAGCCGCGCAGGCATGGCAACGGGAGCCGCCTGAGCGACGTCAGCCGGGGCCGCAACGGGCGCTGCCGCCGCGCTGGCCGCAACCGGACTCTGCGTCACCGGAATGGCGGCAGCGGGGCTTGGCAGCGGGCTGGACGCCTTTACGGCCGGTCCTGCGGTATCGGCTGACTTGCCAGCGCGTGGCAAGGCTTTGGCCTCACCGGCAGGCTTGACAACAAGGTTGGGTAAAGCCGCATCGACGGCCGTCTGTTCGACGGACGAAGGCATAGCCGATTTCGCTTCAACCGATTGTTTTACGGAAATTTTCTTCGACGCCGCAGGCGCTGTCGGCGTCGTCGATCCGGTCGCCGGGGTTGCCGCGATCGTCTCGATCGACGCAGGGCCGTTATTCTGTTTGGGCAGGGGCGCTGGGGTAGCGGCAGGCGTTGGCGCTGGCTGGATCGCCGCGCTATTCACCAGCGTCGCCATCTGCGCTTCAGCCGCTATCGGAGCAACAGGCGTGGCAGGAACCGACAGGGCAATCGCGCCATCGCTCAAGCCTGTCTCTGCGGATGCACCCTCTTTGCTTTCGGGCGCTTCGTCATCCGCCAGGACGGGAGTCTTGTCCTTGCCCGGCGCGGCTTCGGCGGGAATGCCCGCATTGCGCACCGTCTTGGCGGCGACGATGGGAAGCGCAATCTGCTGCGCCAGAATGTCGGTCGTCTGCTGCGGCAGCGGCAGCGCGCCCGCAACGTCCGTATCGGGAACGATGTCCGCAGCGGCCAGTTCAGCGCCGTCACCTAGGGCTGGCGACACGACCGGCACGCCGGGCAAGGCAATGCCCGCCGGCGCGGCGTCCGCCACAGGCATGGCCATCAGGGCAGCGAAATCAGCGCCGGCAGGTCCTTGTCCAGCGGCGGGGGTCTGCGCCCCGTCCTTGGCCGTCTTGGGCGTCAGCAGGGCCATCAGGTTGGTCAGGACGTTCATGCTCATCCCTCTTCTCTCATCTGTGTGCGGCGATACCGGGGCAGCGCCTGCAGGCGCGTCTCGATCTGGTCTTCCAGGGCCACGCGGGCGCGGTCCTTCAATTTCTGGGCGATTTCGCGCTCGCGGTTCGCCTCTATGCGCTTGCCCTGCCGGTCCTCGACCTTGCGATTCGCGTCATAGAGCGCGCCATCCAGCTGCCGTCCGGCCTGCTCCAGCCGTCCGGCCAGTTCGCGATAGGCGGCGAAGGATGCGCCGGTCGCCAGATTTTCGGTCATGAACAGGTCGGCGCGCACCCGGCTGAGGCGCGCGGCGTTGTTCGCGATGGAATTGGCTTCGTCCTGCGCGCGCACCGTCTCGGCAACGGCCATGGAGTGCTGCACATGGCGGACCCGCACCAGGCGGTGGCGACGGTTCAGTGTCCCCTTCATGCGCCGAACTCGGATACGAGAGCGGCGATGGAGGTATTAAGATCAATCCGGCCGCGCTGGTCCTGACGCAGGAACTCCAGCAGGTCCTGCCTGCGGCTCACGGCCTCGTCGATGACGGGGTCGTTGCCGGGGCGATAGGCGCCCATCAGGATCAGGTCGCGATTTTCCTCATAGGCGGCCCACAGCCGGCGATAGGCCGCTGCGGTCGCCAGATGCTCGTCGTCGACAATGTCAGCCATCACGCGCGACAGCGACTTGCCGATGTCGATGGCGGGGAAGATCGCCTGTTCGGACAGATGCCGCGACAGCACGAAATGCCCGTCTACGATGGCGCGCGCCGCATCGACGATGGGATCGTCGGTGTCGTCGCCATCGGCCAGCACCGTGTAGAGCGCAGTGATTGACCCGCCCGACCGGCTGTCCACGCCCGCGCGTTCCACCAGCTTGGGGATCAGCGCCAGCGCCGAAGGGGGATAGCCCTTCATCGCCGGCGGCTCGCCCAGCGCCAGGCCGATCTCACGCTGCGCATGGGCGCAGCGGGTGAGGCTGTCGATCAGCAGCAGGACCTTCTTGCCCTGCGCCCGGAAATATTCGGCGATGGCTGTCGCCCGCGCAGCGGCGCGCAGGCGCAGCACCGGCGGATGGTCGGCGGGAACGGCGACGACGACGCTCTTCTTCATCATGCCGCCGTTGAGTTTTGTCTCCAGAAAGTCGCTGACTTCGCGGCCGCGCTCGCCGATCAGGCCCGCGACGACGATGTCGGCGTCCGCGCCCGCGATCATCTGGCCCATCAGCACGGACTTGCCGACGCCGGAGCCCGCGATGATCGCGATGCGCTGGCCGCATCCGGCGGTCAGCAGGGCGTTGACGGCGCGTACGCCCAGATCGAACGGCTCGGTCACCCGGCCGCGATCCAACACGTTTCCGCGCACGCCGTTCAGCGGCCAGATGCCGCCGGCAATGATTGGCCCCTTGCGGTCGAGCGGCTGGCCCATCGCATCGATGACCCGGCCGATCAGCCCTTCGCCGACCTGCACCATATTGGCGGCGCTGTCGGGTTCGACGCGCGCACCCTTTTCCAGCGGCGCATCGGTGTCGAGCGGCACCAGCAGCGTGCGGTTGCCGCGAAAGCCAACGACCTCGGCCCGCGCGAGCGTGCCATCGGATGCGATCACCTTCGCGCCCGCGCCGATCGGCCGGGTGAAGCCGGTGACTTCCATCATGCCCGCATCATGGCTGACCAGACGGCCCACATGACGCGGCGTGTTGTTCTGGACGCCGATATGCTCGAACAGGTTTTCGGCCTGGGTCAGGGCGGCGCGGATCACAGCTTGCCCTCCATATCGTCCAGCATCGCCTTCAGGCGGGACAGGCGCACATCAGGGCCATCCTCGATCCAGCCGTCGATGGTGTCGAGGCGGACGCAGCCGCGCCGCATCTGAGGATCGGGGACGATCGGCACGGCGATATTCGCGGTCTGCAGGTACGGCACATCCACCGGATTGACGTGCAGCGCGTTCTTCGCGTCATTCTCGTCGATGAAGGCGGCAACGGCCTCGCACCGTTCGCGCAGCAGATCCTCGTCGATCGCCACCTGCCCGACAATCTGCTCGACCAGACGGACGACCGTTGCGGACAGCATCGTCGCCAGCGTGCCGCTCTGCGCGGGAGCAAGCTGCTCCAGCGCATCGGCAAGGCGCAGCTGCGCCTCGCGATCGTCGGCGGCGGCTTCCGCCGCGATGCGGCTGCCTTCCTCGAAACCCATAGCGAAGCCGTCGGCATGCGCCTGATCCACCGGATCGACGGCGTTGGCCGTATCCTGATTGGCGGGCTGGCGGATCGACATGGCTTGCCCGTCGGCGAACAGGGCGCGGAAGCTGCCCCGATTGCCTGCCGCAGCATAGCCGTTGATCCCGACCGGCTGCACATCCTGTCCCGCGCTTGCCGCGGCCCAGACGTTAGACAAAGTCGTTCCCCTTGCCGCCCAGCATCAGCGTGCCGGCGTCGGCCATGCGGCGCGCCGTACCGACGATCGCCTTCTGCGCCTCGATGACCTCGGCCAGACGGATCGGCCCGCGCTCTTCCATCTCGTCGGCGATCGACTGCGCCGCGCGCGCCGACATGGCGTTGAAGATCTTGCCCTTGAGCAGCTCGTTCGCGCCCTTCAAGGCCACGACCAGCACTTCGTTGTCCACGCCGCGCATCAGTGCGCCCATATTCTTGTCGTCCAGGTCGATCAGGTTGTCGAAGACGAACATCTCCTCCTCGATCGACTGCGCGACGATCTTGTCCCGCTTGGCCAGCGCCTTGATGATGCGCTGCTCATTCTCCTTGCGGACATTGTTCATGATCGCTGCCGCTTCGGTCGTGCCGCCGCGCTGCGACTGCGTGCCCTGCGACTTGACCGCGCCACCGCGCGACAGAAGGATTTCCAGCTCGTCCAGCGCCTCGCTGCCGACCGGGCCCAGCGTCGCGATGCGATACACGACCTCTTCCTGATGCTCTGCGGGCAAAAGCTGCAGCACGTCCGCCGCGATCGGCGCGTCCAGATGCGCAAGCACCAGCGCCATCACCTGCGGATGCTCGCAATCGATCAGCGCCGCGATCTCCTTCGCTTCCATCCATTTCAGCATTTCCAGCTTCGTGGACTGGGTCGGCGGTGTGATCCGCGCCAGCATGTTGTCGGCCCGCTCGGGGCCAAGCGCCTTGTGCATCGCGCCCCGGATATGCTGGGTCGCACCATAGCCGATGGTGGTGCGGCGCTTCGCCTTGGTGACGAAGCGGTCGAGGGCCTGGTTGACCTCCTCCACCTCGACATCGGCGACGTCGTACATGGCATAGCCGAGCTGACGCACTTCCTCCGGCTCCAGGCGCGCCAGGATCTGCGCAGCCTCATCCTCGTCGAACAGCATCAGGAGGACGGCGGCTGCAGCGCTACCCTGCAGCGGGCTTCCGTCCTTGGGCGGGCCTTCCTCAAGCATCCTGCTTCTTCCCTTCTTTCAGAAGGTCACGGACCACCAGGGCGGCCCGGTCGGGGTCCTGCTTGACGAAATTCTTGATGAGGCTGGCGCGCGAGGCATAGTCCGGCGTCGAGGAGATCATGTCGAGCGTCACCGGCCGGGCCGGATCGGCCTGGGCCGAGCGGGTCAGTTCGGTGGCGATCTCATGACCGATCCTCTGCCCCTGCACAGCGGTGTCGGCGGCGGAGGCCTCCTTGGCGGCAGCGCGACGCTTCAGCAGCGGGCGGCCGACGCCGAGCAGCAGGACCAGCACCACGGCGAGCGCGGAGAGGTTGCGAACCAGCATCGAGACCCAGGTCGCTTCATACCAGGGCGAGGTGGCGTCCTCGACCTTCACGAAACCGCGTGAGGATAGGGCCACCGTGTCGCCACGGCTCTGGTCGAAGCCGACGGCGCCCTTCACCAGGGCCTCCAAGGCTGCGATTTCCTGCGCCGAGCGCGGCTTGCCATTGGCATCGGTGTCGAGGGCAACGGCAACCGACAGGCGCTTGACGGTGCCCACGGCGTCCTTGGTCACGGAGACCTCACGGCCCAGTTCATAGGCGCGGTTGAAGGTTTCCTGCGTCTTGTTCGCTTCGCCGGCAGCCGTGGCTGCGGCTGTCTGTGCACCAGCCGGCGGCGTACCCGGCGCGGCGGTAGGATTGGGATTGGCGCCCTGCGCGATCGGCGGCGGCGGGGCCTGGTTGGACAGAGCCCCCGGAATGCCGCCGGCTTCGCCACCGGCTGCTTTGGGATCGGCAGACCAGCTGCCCTGTTCGCTGCGCAGGCGCGATTCGTCCTGCGGATAGGTTTCGCGGGTCGCCTGGCGCTCGGCGAAGTTCATGTCGGCATGGACTTCGGTCGAAAATTTGGCGGTGCCTAGGATCGGCGTCAGCAGGGCGACGATCGAGCGGCGATAGCGGTCCTCGATCTGCGTCTGCACCGCGATCTGGCGATCCGAAGCGCCATCGCTGCTGTTGCTGGACAGAAGGTTGCCGTTCTGGTCGACGACCGAGATCTGGTCAGGCGTCAGTTCCGGCACGGAGGAGGCGACCAGATGCACAATCGCCTGCACCTGCGCGTCGGACAGCGTGCGGCCATTGGCCAGACGCAGCATGACGGAGGCGGACGGCTTGGTGCGGTCGCGCAAGAAGATGCTGGGCGCTTCGACGGCCAGATGCACGCGGGCGCTTTCGACGGAGTCGATCGCCTCGATCGTGCGAGCGAGGTCCATCTCGCGCGCCGACCGCAGCTTCTCACCCTCGACGGCGCGGCTGGCGCCCATCGGCAGGCTGTCGATCATGCTGTTGCCATCGGGCGCGCTCTTGGGCAGGCCCTGACTGGCGAGCATCATCTTCGCCTTGAAATAATCGTCGTCCGACACGGTGATCGCGCCGGAGTTCCCGAAATTGTACGAGATGGCGTTCTTGTCGAGCACTTCGGCCACGGCCGCCTGATCGCTGTCTGGCAAGCCCCGGAACAGATCGCGCTGCGGCGGTTCGCGCAGCGCCATCCAGGCAAGACCCGCCGCGGCGACAACGCCGAGCAAGCCGAGCATCGGCAGGCTGCGTGTGACGGCCGGCTGGCGGAAGAAGCCGCTGAAGCGATCCTTCATGCCGTCCAGTCCGCCACGGGCAGAACCGAAGGCGGGGAGACCGCCGGAGACGGCAGCGCCGCCATTATTGTCGATGGTGAGGTTCTGGTCGCTCATGGTTTATACCGGCATGCTCATAATGTCCTTGTAGGCGGACAGTAGCTTGTTCCTGACCTGAAGGGTCGCTTCGAACCCGATCGAGGCCTGCTGCTTGGCCAGCATCACCGAGGCGATGTCTGTGGTGTCGCCGCGCTCGAAAGCGGTCGCGGCGTCATTGGCGTTGGCCTGAAGGCCGTTGACCTGATTGAGGGCGGACTTGAGCGCCGACGTGAAGTCGCCCGCCTTCGTACCGCCAGCGCCGCCAATGTCGGCTGCGCCCGGCGTGCCGGTCGACGCAACGTCGCGCAGGGCCGCATTTTTCTGCAGAATGGCGTTGCGGATCGCCATCACGCTGTCGGTGGAGGAGATGCTTGTCATATCCTATGGTCCTTCAGGCGGCGGCGAGTTCGCGCATCTCGGCAAGCCGATAGCGCAGGGTGCGTTCCGAAATTCCCAGCTTCCGCGCCGCCATGGCCTTGTGGCCGTCGGTTTCGCGCAGGGCATGGCGGATGGCGTCGATCTTTGACATGCGGGCCACGTCCGCCAGGCGGATCGGCGCGCTGTCATTGCTGGCCTGGACCATCGTCGTGGCGACCGGGCTGGCGATGTTCAGATCGCAGGTATCAATGCGGACGCCCTCGCGCAGCACCATCGCGCGCTGAAGGACATTGCCCAACTCACGGGCGTTGCCCGGCCAGCTATGCGCGGTCAGGCGGTCCATCGCCTCGGCGGTCGGCCAGGGGAAGGCGTCCTGCGCGCCCATCTGCGCATAATGACGCAGCAGCAGATTGGCGGAAATGGCGGTGATGTCGCGGCGACGCTCGGCCAGCGGGCGCAGTTCTAGCGGCATCACGTTGAGGCGCCAGTAAAGATCGCTGCGGAACCGGCCCATTTCGCACTCGGCGGCCAGGTCGCGGTTGCAGGCGGCGATGACGCGGACATTGACGGGCACCGGATGGGTCGCGCCGACGGGAAGGATTTCGCCCTCCTGCAGCGCGCGCAGCAGCTTGGCCTGCAGGGCCAGCGGCAGTTCGGCAATCTCGTCCAAAAACAGCGTGCCGCCATCGGCGGCCAGGAATAGGCCGTCCGAAGCTGCGGCCGCGCCGGTGAAGCTGCCCTTGCGGTGGCCGAACAGCATCGCTTCCATCATCGTTTCGGGAAGCGCGGCGCAGTTGACGGCGATGAAATCCTTGTCGGCGCGGTTGCTCTGCGTGTGCAGGAAGCGGGCCATGCCCTCCTTGCCGGTACCGGTGTCGCCCTGGATCAGTGCGGTTGCGTCGCTCTTGGCGATGCGGGTGGCAAGGCGCATCAGCTTTGCGCTGGCTTCGTCGCCAACAGCAGGCATGCCGGCCGGGCGGACAAGCTCGGTAATCAGGGCCATGCCCAGGCCGGCGTCGTCGATGCCGAAGGCGATCCGCGCCGGAAAGCCATTGGCCGCCGGGTGGAAGCTGGGGCCGCCATCACGATAGTCGATCAGGATGTCGCGATGCGTTGCATGCGCGATCTCTGTCATCAGCAGGATACGGATGTCGCCACGCTCACGGGGAGCGGCGGCATCGACGCTTCCCACTTCGAGCAGAGCGTTTTCGAGCCAGAGCTTCAGGCTCGGAACGAGCCTGGATACGCCCAGGCTCATGTCCAGCATTGACATGGAGTGTCCCCGGTTGTTGCGAAGTCCGGCACCCCCGTGCCGTTCCCCGCGCCTTTCGATGGGGTTAAAATGCCTCCAAGTGATTATCATGTGGTTAACACGCGGAAAGGATTGCCGCCGAACCGGCAAAGAATTTCCGCATGCGGCAAAACGCTTCCCCGGAAATCCATCCAGCAATTCCGGCATTTTCGCTCGGCAACGCAGTTAATGAAAGAATCCCGCGCGCGTACACACACGTAAGGGGCAAAAAAATTCGTCGCAGATTTAAGGATCGTTTCGCCCCGCCGTTATCCCCATTCGAGGACGCAGCAGCCACGGTGGCAAGCGACCTGAGACTTTGAAGCGGGAAAGGAACACCCCATGACTGTTATCGGAACCAACGTCGCCGCTCTGCGCGCTGCCAACGCCTCTTCCAAGGCAAATGCTGGCCTGCAGACCGCACTCGAGCGCCTTTCGACCGGCAAGCGCATCAACAGCGCCAAGGACGATGCCGCAGGCCTCGCCATCTCTTCCAAGATGACCGCCGAAATCCGCGGTCTGACCCAGGCCAGCCGCAACGCTGCTGACGGCATCTCCGCCGCTCAGACCGCCGAAGGCGCGATGGGCGAAGTCGCAAACATCCTTCAGCGTATCCGTGAACTGGCCGTTCAGGCTTCGACCAGCACGGTCAGCGACAACGACCGCGTCTCGATCAAGGCGGAAGCGGATCAGCTGGTCGAGCAGATCGGCAACATCTCCGACACGACCAAGTTCAACGGCGTGAAGCTCTCCGGCACCGCCTTCGACATCCAGACCGGCACCGGCTCGTCCGACAAGGTCACCTACACCATCGGTGCGATGGACGCAGCGTCGCTCGGCGTTGACGCCCTCAACTGGGACGACGCAGCCGGCGCCCGTGATACGCTGGACATCATCGACGGCGACGGCACGACCGGCACGACCCTTGCCGAGCTGGGCTCGATCGGCCTGCTCTCCAAGAACCGTGCTGACCTGGGCGCCGTCCAGAGCCGCCTGGAGACGACGATCTCGAACCTGAACTCGACGATCACCAACCTGACCGAAGCCCGCTCGCGGATCGAAGACGCCGACTTCTCGGCCGAGACGACCGCCCTGGCGAAGCAGCAGATCCTGTCGCAGGCTTCGACCGCGATGTTGGCTCAGGCCAACCAGTCGCAGCAGAACGTCCTCAGCCTCATCCGCTAAGGATTACAGAACATGATCGGCTGAGGTCTTGGTCCACCATCAGCCGATCATGAGACCCCCGGCGCATTAACAGTCCCCACCGCGTCGGGGGTCCTCCTTTCGATAAAACGGATCAGACAGAAGCCCCCGTCCCCCCGGACGGGGGCTTCAACTGTTTTTGGGCGGCAGGGCTGCCTTTATACAGCCGTTCTCCTGCAAAAGCAGGAGCCTAGAGCCCCACACGCCGCGCCTCGCACCCTGGACTCCTGCTTGCGCAGGAGAACGGCATGGGTCTCCATTCCCTCACACCACCGTCATCCCGCACTTGATGCGGGATCCATTGGCTCTACGCCCGCATGACCGCACAAAAGTTTGCGCTCATGGATCCCGGATCGAGTCCGGGATGACGGACGTGGGCGTCCGGGAGACGGACATCAACGTCGGCCCTTCATCCCCCACAGGACTTGAAAAAGGCGCGGGGCAGTCCATCATGGAGGGATGACCGATCTTACACGGCGCGACATGATCGCGCTCTCCAGCGCCGCGATGCTCCTGCCCGGCGAACTCCATGCTCAGACGCTGGACGCCGCGACACCCTTCTCCTGGAAGGCGGTGGTCGCGCAGGCGCAGGCCCTCTCCCGCAAGCCTTACGCAGAGACGCCGCATAATCAGGCGGCGGCCAAGATCGGCTATGAAGCGCTGCACAAGGCGCAGTTCCGCGCGGATCGCACGCTCTGGAACGATCAAGCCGACGCCACCGGCGTCCGCTTCTTCCCGTTGAGCAACACGGCCGGGCAGCCGGTCGCCATCAATATCGTCGAGAATGGGCGATCGACCCCGCTGCGCTATGACCCGACCATGTTCGACATGACGCCGGACAATCCCGTCGCGCAGCTGGGACCGGATGCAGGCTTTGCCGGCTTCCGCTTCATGAACGGCGCGCGCGACGCCGACTGGCTCGTCTATATGGGCGCGAGCTATTTCCGGGCGGCGGGCGCGGAGAAGCAATATGGGCTCTCCGCCCGCGCGATCGCCATCGACACCAGCCTCGGCAAGGAGGAGTTTCCCCGCTTCACCACCTTCTGGCTTGAACGCACCGGGACGGACGCCGTCACCGTCTACGCGCTGCTCGACGGCGCGAGCGTCACCGGGGCCTATCGCTTCGGCAACAGCCTGGACGAAGAGGGCGTCCACCAGAATATCGAAGCGGCGCTGTTCACCCGCCGTCCCATCGACGAACTCGGCCTGATGCCGATGACCAGCATGTTCTGGTACGATCAGGCGCACCGCAAGCTTGCGACCGACTGGCGGCCGGAAATCCATGATTCCGACGGTCTGCTCATCCGCTCGGCGACCGGCCCTTCCCACTTCCGCGCGCTCGCCAACCCGAAAACGCCGCATAGCAGCGACTTTGCCGAAAAGAGTCCCAAGGGCTTCGGCCTGCTCCAGCGCGACCGCAATTTCGACCATTATCAGGATGACGGCGTCTTCTATCACCGCCGTCCCTCGCTCTGGGCGACGCCGACCAAGGCACTGGGCGCAGGCAAGGTCAGGCTCTACGAATTCCCGACTGACAGCGAATATACTGACAATGTCGCCGCCTACTGGACCCCGGCAAAACCTGTCACCGGCGGCCAGCGCATCGACGTCGCCTACCGCCTCGACTGGCAATCCGTCGAACCGGCGGCACAGTCTGCCGGAAAGGTGGAGAATGTCCTGCGCGGCTTCAGCGACGCGCCGGGCGCGCAGCCCAACGCCATGCGCCTTGTCGTCGATTTCGGCGGCCTGCCCGCGAAAACCGGCCTTTCCGTAGCGGCGGAGCTTGGCGGAGGCACGCTGCTCAAGAAGGCCGCCTATCCCATATTGGGCCGCCCTGGATCGTGGCGCGCGGTCCTGGACATCAACCCGACGGGAGCCGACCCGGTCGACGTTCAGCTTTCGCTCATGCAGGGCGGCCTAATGGTTACCGAATTATTCCACTACCCGCTTTTGCCTTGAACTTCCGGTCGTTACGGAACCAGCGCAGGCGTTAGCGGTTGTAATTCCGCCGTTCACCGGGCGGGGCGTACTGCAAGGGAAAGGCATTCACTGGCATGTGGCAAGGCGATTCGAGCACCGCGCGACCGTTTATCGGCCCACGGCGCCCCAGCGACAGTCCGCAGGCGTTTGAGAGCCTGCCCCCCGAACAGACCATCGCGATGCCGGAACAGAATTTCCGCGAAGCCCCGGAGATGGCGATCCCGCCGCGTCCGGTGCGCGGCGGCGATGTCGACGCCGCGGCCAAGCGCATTCTGGTGATGGCCCTCGCCCTGCTCCCCGCCCTGCTCGCTGCGCATGAAATGAAGCGCACGATCGGCCTCGACGGCTTTTCGGCGACCGAGATCATCTATCTCGCGCTCTTCGTGCCGCTCTTCGCCTGGATCGCCTTCGGCTGCGCGACCAGCGTCATCGGCTTCTTCATCATGGCGTTCGACGGCGGCCGCCGCGTTCAGCCCTACCGCCCGTCCCGTCCCCGCACGCTCACCGGTCGCACCGCCGTGCTGCTGCCGGTCTGCAACGAGGATTTCCTCGCGGTCCTCGGCCGCCTCTCGATCATGGAGCGTTCACTCGGCAAGGTCATGGGCGGCGACATGTTCGACTTCTTCGTGCTGAGCGACTCCAATGTGGAGAACGGCCTGATCGAGGAGCAGGCCTATCGCCAGATGCAGCCCTCCTTCGCGCGCAACGTCTATTATCGCCGGCGCGCGGTGAACACTGGCCGCAAGCCCGGCAACATCGCCGAATGGGTCCACCGTTTCGGTGGCGGCTACGACTATATGCTGGTGCTGGATGCCGACAGCGTAATGGGCGGCCAGACGATGGTGCGCCTGGCCGTCGACATGGAGTGCCACCCGCGCCTCGGCCTTATCCAGACCGTCCCCTCGGTCGTCGGCGCGTCGACGCTCTTCTCGCGGTGGCAGCAGTTCGCCAACCGCCTCTATGGCCCGATGGGCGCCGCCGGCATGATCTGGTGGGCGCGTTCGGAGGGCACCTTCTGGGGCCATAACGCCATCATCCGCGTGAAGGCCTTCGCCGACAGCTGCGGCCTGCCCACGCTGCGCGGCCCCGCGCCGTTCGGTGGCCACATCATGAGCCACGACATGGTCGAGGCCGCGCTGCTGCGCCGTCGCGGCTGGGCCGTGCACATGGTGATGGCGGACGACAGCTATGAGGAGTTTCCGCCCTCCCTGCCCGATCTCGCCACCCGCGACCGCCGCTGGTGTCAGGGCAATATCCAGCATGTGCCGCTGCTGATGCGCGTCGCCGGCCTTCACCCGGTCAACCGCTTCCAGTTGCTGGTCGGCGCCTCGGCCTATCTGACCTCGCCCATGTGGCTGGCGCTGATCCTGGTCGTGCTGGTCGGCGAGTGGCAGGGCACCTGGCAGGCGGGCACCGTGCTGCCGTCGGGCGCGCTGCTCGGCCTGACCGCCGCACTGCTCTTCGGTCCCAAATTCCTGGCGCTCGGATGGGCCTTGGCCAATCGCACACGCCGCGTGTCTTTCGGCGGCGCAAGCGCGCTCATCAAGGGCGTCTTCATGGAGTGCGTGCTGTCGATCATGATGGCCCCGGTCGCCATGCTGACGCAGACTATCAACCTCATCAGCATCATGTTCGGCCAGAAGGCCGCGTGGAACGGCCAGACCCGCGACCGCGACGGCATGTCGATGATCCAGGCGCTGTGGGTTTTCAAATATCATATCGCGCTCGGCATCGGCCTGACCGCGCTGGCGTGGCAGAGCGGCATTTCCATGTTCTGGCTGATGCCGGTCATCGTCGGCCTGCTCTTCGCCCCCGCCTTCGCCGCCATCACCGCGCGCAAGGACCTGGGCCGCTACGCCGCCTCCCGCGGGCTGTTCACAGTGCCGGAACCCTGGTGGAAGACCGCCACGCCGAAGCTGCAGGAAAAATACGGCCCGGCGCGCAACAGCGTGCAGCCCGAACCAAAGATCGCCCTGGCCGCCAACGACTGCTAAAACGCTACGGGTTCCTGCGAACGCAGGAACCCAGGGTAGTGTAGCGCCAAGCAACCCTGGACTCCTGCTTTCGCAGGAGCACACTGGGCTTAGCGATGCCCCGGTTTCTCATCAGCACAAGCCACCGCCGTCATCCCGCACTTGATGCGGGATCCATTGGCTCTACCGCGCATGACGACACCAACGCTTGCGCTCATGGATCCCGCATCAAGTCCGGTATGACGATATTGAAATAATTGGGTTCGCTGACATTGATGCCCCCCAGTCCCAAATCGGGACTCGCCGTATCCTTTAGCTTTCGCCGGCGGGAACTGCGCACCGTTCCACACGTCTAGCCTGCAGAGGTAGGCACATGTTTAAAAATATCGACGAGCAAGACCGCTGGATTAAAGTCCGGCAGCAACTTCTATCCGCGATGGGGCCAGTCGAACGCGCGCCCGCCGAGTGGAAGAGCCTGCTGGAAACGCTGACGGTCAACGCAGCGCCACGCCGCACTTATCATTTCGGGCGGCATGTCAACCGGTCGGCAACGCCGCGTCAGTTCGCTGGATTGGGCGCGCCTGTATAAACCAGGCGCTCCGCCTTACTCCCACTAGCGCAGCAATTCCCGCAGCTTGTCCAGCGCTGCCTTCTTGATCTGGCAAACCCGCGCCGCGCCGATATCCAGCGTCTGGCCGATTTCCTCCAGGTTCATTTCCTCGACGAAATAGAGTTGCAGGACCATCGCCTCGCGCTGTGGCAGGTCGCCGATGCATTTGGCCAGCATGGCTTTCAGCGACTCGCGTTCCATCACCTCGTCGGCGCGGTCCTCGACATCCGCGAACCACATCGACTGGTCGGAATAGACCTCGTCCATGCTAGTCGTCTGGACGATCTCCACACTGTCGGCGAACTCGCGATAATCGGCGGGCTCCATGCCCATATGCTTGGACAGTTCCGCCTCGACGGGCGTCCGGCCGAGCTGCTGCTCCAGAGTCGCGCGCGCCGCGGCAAGCGCCTTGCGCTTCGACATTGCCGACCGGCAGATGGTCGCGTGACGGCGCAGATGGTCGATCATCGCCCCGCGAATGCGCATTTGCGCATAGGTGGCGAAACCGAAGCCGCGATCCTCGAAGCCGTTGGCGGCCTCGACCAAGGCGACCATGCCGATCTGCAGCAGGTCCTCAATCTCTATCGCGCTCGATACCCGGCCATGGACGTGCCAGGCGATCTTCCGCACCAGCGGCATATATTTGCGCGCCAGTTGCTCCGGGGTCTGAGCCCCGCCCTTGCCGTAGGTATGGCTGCCTTCGACGCTGATCTTGCTCATGTGCATAGTTCAGAACTTCCTCAGCTTACCCGCTCGCGCTGGCCCGGCACCGGGACAGGATCATGGCGCGGCATCGCCTTCTGCTCACCGCCTACGACAGCAACTACTTCAACAGGCTTACCATCTGGTATCTCCAGGAAAGAAAGTACCGGCGTCTCGGGCAGATGCGGCTTGAACAGGCGCATCAGCGCGCGGCGCGCCATGGGCGACGTGACGATGGCGAAGGCGCGGGCCTCGCCCATGATCGGCCGGGCGGCCTGGGTAACGGCCTCCAAGATGCGATTCGCGAGCGCCGGTTCGATCGGGTGACGGGCGTCGCCTGCGACGCGCATCGCCTGCGCCAGCAATCCTTCCAGATCGCCGTCCAGCGTGATGACCGGCAGCGGCATCTTCACGGGCACAAGGCCCTGAATGATCAGCGAACCGATCCGCTGGCGCACGGCCTCGACAAACTGCTCCTGTGTATAGTCGGGCTTGTGGCCGTCGATCATCGCCTCGCAGATGCGGCGGAAGTCCTTGAGCGCAATGCCCTCGGCCAGCAGCGCACGGCACAGCGCCGAAATCTGCGCAAGGTTGAGCAGGCCGGGCGTCAGGCCGTCGACCAGCTGCGGCGCGACATCCTTCAGCGCGTCGAGCAGCTTGCGCGCCTCGTCCAGGCCGAACATCTCGCTGGCGTTCATGGCGATCAGCTGGTTGAGGTGCGTCGCAACCACGGTGGCCGGATCGACCACGGTATAGCCCGCGACCACCGCCTCGCTGCGCTTGTCGGGCGTGATCCACACCGCGTCGAGGCCAAAGGTCGGGTCCTTGCACGGACGACCGGGGACATTGCCCTCCAGCGCGCCGCTGTCGAGCGCCAGCAGGTCCTCGGGCCAGATCTCGTCCTCACCGACGATGACGCCGGCAATGGTGATGCGATAGCAATTGGGTTCCAGCGCCAGATTGTCCTTCACCCGCACCATCGGCACGACGAAGCCCAGTTCCTTGGACAGCTGGCGGCGGATGCCGGTGATGCGCGCCATCAGCGGCGCGCCCTTGCGCTCGTCGACCATGCCGATCAGGCCATAGCCGATCTCCAGGCCCAGCACCGCGCCGTCGGACACGTCGGCCCATTCGATATGCGCCGGATTGACCGGGGCTGCTTCCTCGACGACCGGGATCGCGGCCTTGGCGGCTGACTTGCGCAGCCGCCATGCCAGGAAGCCCGCCAGGCCAGCGGCGGGCAGGATGATCAGGTGCGGCATGCCGGGGATGATGCCCAGGAAGCCCAGGATCGCCGCGACGGGAATCCAGGCCTTGCCGGAACCGAACTGGCTGGCGATCTGGCCGGACAGGTCATGCTCGGAATTGACGCGGGTCACGATCGACGCAGCGGCGATCGACAGCAGCAGCGCGGGGACCTGCGCCACCAGCGCATCGCCGATGGCGAGCAGGATATAGGTCTGCGCCGCCTGGCTCATGGACAGGCCATGGCTGACCACGCCCAGCACGATGCCGCCGACGATATTGATGACTAGGACAAGGATGCCCGCGACCGCGTCACCCTTCACAAACTTGGACGCACCGTCCATCGAACCGTAGAAATCGGCTTCGGTCGCGACTTCCGCACGGCGCAGCTTGGCCTCTTCCGGAGTAAGCAGTCCGGCGTTGAGGTCGGCGTCGATCGCCATCTGCTTGCCGGGCATCGCGTCCAGGGTGAAGCGGGCGGACACTTCCGACACGCGCCCCGCGCCCTTGGTGATGACGACCAGGTTGATGATCATGATGATCGCGAACACGAAGATGCCGACGACATAGTCGCCGCCGATCAGGAAGCTGCCGAACGCCTCGATGACATGGCCGGCTGCGTCATGGCCGGTATGGCCGCTCACCAGCACGACACGGGTCGATGCGACGTTCAGCGCCAACCGCAGCAGGGTCGCGAACAGCAGCACCGTCGGAAAACTTGAAAAGTCGAGCGGCTTGGCCGCGTTCAGCGCCACCATCAGCACCGCAAGGCTGATCATGATGTTGGTGATGAAACCGATATCCAGCATGATCGCCGGGACTGGCACCATCATGAACATCACGACCAGAAAGGTAGCCAGCGGCAGGACGGCGCCCTTCGCAGCGCTCATCCACACTTTCGCATTGACCTGGGTACGAGTCATTTCTGGCATTACCTTCCGAAGGTGGCGAGCATGAGGTAGGCGAGCCGGGCCGTGTCAGGCTGCGGCTTCATCGTGTCGATGTCGGCGGTCTGGCTGAGACGCTGGGTCTCCAGCCGGACATAATCCGAAGGCTGCACGGTCTTGCTGCCGGCGGGCAGCGACCAGTCGGCCTGCATGGGAACATTCTGACCAGTCACGGACGCAGCGCCGCGCTGCAGCTTGTCCGCGAAATTCTGGCGGATCTCCGCGAAGCTGCGGGCATTGCCCTGCCGGTCGTAGAAGATGGAGCGATTGGCGCGCGCCGCCGCCGGGAACAGCGATGCGGCGGTGGCATTGGGCGCGCGGTCGTTGGCGGCCAGGAATTTGGATGCGCCGCCCACGCCCAGGAAATGGGCGAGATAGAGGTCAGCCGGCTCGGCCGTGCGGCCCAGCTTCTGCTCCAGATAATTTTTGTTATCGGCGGCATGTTCGGCCGCCATGACCGATGCGGTCTCGGGATGCTTGCGCAGGTCCATGATCTGCTGGCGCAGGTCCGGGTCGGAAACATAGTAACGGCCGTTCTGGCCGCGCTGGATCGCGTCGGCGGCCCAGCCAAGCCCATATTCGCTGCCATGATTGTTGACGACGGCCAGCCAGCTCTGGTCGATGAACTGGTATAGACCGGTCGCGGAAGAAGTGGCGGCCTTCGCGGTCGGGTTCAGGCTGCTCTCGATCTTCGCCTGGCCAAGCAGATAGCCGAAGTCCACGCCCGTGCGACGGCTTGCCATCGCAATGGCGTTGGTCACACGGTCCTGCCGAGAAACGCTAGAAACTGACGTGCCTGCAAAGGCGGTCATCGATTATCCCCAAATGGTACCGGAGATAACTAAGCAATAACCGTGCCAGTTTTTACGCGCGAAAATGCTGATCTTTTTGGATTATCCAACAAAAAAGGGCCGCTCCCGCGACCCCCGACATCCACACACTTCGCCGCAAACATGGCGCTACCGCTTATAGGTCAGCGGCGCATGGATCGCCCCCCGCTCGGCCAGCATCGCGATCTGCTGGCGGGTCTGGTCGGCCAGGACGCTGGTCCTGATCCGCGCCGCTTCCATAAGCGGCGCGATCGACGCCAGTCGGGTGCGAACGCCCGGCTCGTCACGCCATGCGCCCACAGCCCGGACCTTGGTCACCGCCTCCTGAACGCGCGCAGTTGCGCGGTCGACCTTCGTGATATCGTCGCCGTCCAGCGCCTCGCGCAGGGCGACGAACGCATCGTGCAGCAGGTCGAGGGTGGCGACGCTCATCGGCTTCAGTTCGATGAAGGCAGGTCGAGGGCCAGCATACGCTCCGCAATGCGGTCAGCGTTCACCGGATAATTGCCCGACGCGATCGCAGACTTGATGGCTGCAACGCGATCGATATCGACCGGGGCGCCTTCCGCAGCCATACGCGAAACCGGGCTGGCCGAAACGCTGCTGGCTTCGCTGGCAGTGGAGCTGGATACGGCCGATGTCGTGCGAGCCTTTCCGCTCTCACGCAGCTTCGACGCCTCAATGGCGGAGCTGATCGTCTGACCGACAGAGGTGATCATCTTGGCATTCCTTCTTTCGTCCCGCCTATCATATAACGGCTTCGTTCAATATTCCTTAAATCCCAGGAACACGAACAATTCCCATTTGGACGACCTGTGCGATCACCGGCGTCGATTTCTTGTCCTCGCGCACCCGGATCATCTCGCCCATGGCCCCGTCCTCGTCGGCAATCATCGCCCGCGAGATGCTGAAAGTGCCCCCGCCAGCCACCAGTTGCACAGGATCTCCCCGCTTCACGACAGTATCCTTTGCCGCCTGCACAGCCGCACGCGACGCCGTGCGCGGCGCAGGCATATTCGCGCCGCCCGGCACCAAAGGCACGCGAATCCGCCAGCCAATGGCATCGCATTTCACGACCGCCGCCCCGAAAACCGGCCCTTCGACGCTGGGCGTCTGGGGGCAAGCGGCCAGATGCAACCGGCGATCGATCGGCGCTGCCGGACCGCCCGGCTGACCCATGTTCGCCCCGACCGTCACCGCGACGATGCCGTCGAGTCGGTCGAGATTCTCGAATTTCTGCTGCGCCGGAGCCTGCGCCTGAACGGCGGTTCCGCCAAGCATGGCTGCGATCAGCAGGAGGAACGAGAGGGATGTGCGCACGGTTTTTCTCCGGGTGTCTGCAAAACGGTTCATTACGAACAATTAAGCAAATCCCGTGCCAATCCGGATATTATTCGCTTCTCGCCTGGGTAGCGCCGATCCGGATGGTCTGCCCCTTGCCCTCACCCGCCGCCTGATCGAGGCCGCGGATGATCAGCCTGCGATCAGGCAGGCCTGTGGATTTCAACGTCCGCGCTACTGCGCCCAAGCGCGCCGCTGCGAGGTCCCACGCGTCGAAACGCTGGGTCGCCCTGTCCTGTCCGATCGACGTCAGTTCGACCGTGGCCGAGCCCTTCGCATAGCGCAGTCCAATGGCTGAAATGCGGGCAATTCCCGCGCTGGTCAGCACGGCCTCGCCCGGTTCGAACAGATCGTTGGCGCGCCATTGCGCAAGGTCGGTATGCGCGGGGGCCTGCTTGCCACCGAACTGTTCGCTGACGCCCTCAAGCACCGCCTTGCTGCGGTCGCCGCTGGCCTGCAGCAGCACGAAAAATCCCAGGAGGAGGAGGCAGAGGTCGGCAAAGCTGATGGCCAACCGCGCGCGGCGGTCACCCATTATGCGACTTCCCGGATGGCCGCGCGGCGCACCGGCGCGTTTTCGCGGCGGGCGATGACCATCATGCCATGGGCCAGCTCACGCTGCCAGGCGATTTCCCGCGCCGAGATATCTGCGAGGCGCGCGGCGATGGGCGCTGCGACAAGGTTGGCGAGGATAACGCCGTACAGCGTCGTCAGCATCGCAACCGCCATATGCGGGCCGATGGCCGCCGGGTCGTTCATCGAGGAGAACATGCCGATCAGACCGATGATGGTCCCCGCCATGCCCAGCGCGGGGGCTGCATCGGCGACCGATACCCACACGGCGCGCGCGGCGCTATGCCGTTGTTCTCGATCGGTGATTTCCTGGTCCGCCCAGCTTTCAAATTGCTCGACGCGCTCGCAGTTGGACAGCTTGCGCACCGCAGTCGCCAGGAACGGATCAGCGGTCTTCACCCGATCCGTGCAGGCAAGGCCGCGCAGATTTGCAAGATGATCGACCTGGAGCATGGCCGCGCGCGATGCGTCGCGGTCCCGCTCGGGATTGGCGGTGAAGAGAGGGGCAAGAGCGCCGATCGCGCTGCCAAATGCGCGCGTTCCATTCTGCATCATGGCCAGGCCCAGGGCAGCACCGATCATCAGCACCAGCGTCGCCAGATCAATCAAATGGCCCAGAACTCCCAGCATTGACGCCCCTTTCCTGCCGGCAACCGGCAAAACGGCAAACATGTGCCGCCGACCGGCAAGAAATTGCCGCCTCTGCCGCCCTGCAGCCACAAACCCGCGGAAACCCGTGCATCGAGGCCCGCTCCGTCCTTGCCGACGGAAACTGGCACGCCCTTTGCAAGTATCTGACAGGATTACCCGTCCGAACAGCCCGCAATGGGAAGAACGGCACGGGGCTCACAACTTTTAGGACGGCTTGAGGAAAAATATCGTGGCTTTGGAAGACAGCCTGTTTGGAGTGCATGGAAAGGCGCTGGCCCTGCGGTCGCAGCGGCTGGACCTGCTTGCGTCCAACATCGCCAATGCTTCCACGCCTGGATACAAGGCGCGGGACATTGATTTCGACGCAGCGCTGAAAGAAGCGACCGAGAAGAATGACAGCGCGTCGCAAGCAGCCAAGGATACGATGGGCTATCGCATCCCGCTGCAGCCCAGCCTCGACGGCAACACGGTCGAACTGTCGACCGAACAGAACCTCTTTGCCGAAAACGCCGTGAAGTATCGCACGACCCTGTCCTTCCTCGAAGGCCGGATCAACACGATCTCGCGCGCGCTGAAGGGAGAATAAGGCATGGCCGATCGTCCCATGAACGTCTTTGACATTGCCGGCCGTGCGATGTCCGCCCAGCTCGTCCGCCTGAACGCGACCGCGTCCAACATGGCGAACGCCGGCAACGTCACCGGCACCGAGAAGGAAGCCTATCGCGCGATCAAGCCGGTGTTCCGGTCGGTCACCGAAAGCCCGGGCGTCTCCACCGTCAAGGTCGAGTCCGTGGTCACCACCGACGCGAAGCCCGTGAAGCGCCACGACCCGAACCACCCGCTGGCCGATGCCAATGGCGACGTGTTCGAGGCCGCCGTCGATAGCAGCGCGGAACTCGTCGACATGATCGAGACCGCCCGCATGTACCAGAACAACGTGCAGGTCATCCAGACCGCCAAATCTCTCATGCTCGACACGATAAGGATGGGCAAATGACAGTAGCAGCAACAGACGCCGCCGGACTTGCCAATTATGGCGCCAACGCAACCATCGGCACCGGCAAGTCGACGATGGGCCAAGCCGACTTCCTGCGCCTGCTGACCACGCAGATGCAGACGCAGGACCCGTTCCAGCCGATGGACAACAGCCAGATGGTCACCCAGATGGCGACGATCACCAATTCGACCGGCATTGCCGAGATGAACCAGACGCTGGCCGGCATCAAGGAGCAGCTTTCGGGCACGCGCCTTGGCGACGCGGCAAGCTGGATCGGCAAGTCGATGCTGGTGAAGAGCAATATCGTCGCGCCCGACGCCGCCGGACAATATGCCGGCGTGCTCGAACTGCCGGCCGACGCCGACAATGTCACCGTCCAGCTTCAGGATGGCAGCGGCAATGTCGTCAAGACTCTCGATCTCGGCGCGCAGAAGGCTGGCGAGGCCAACTTCTATTGGGATGGCAAGGACGACGCCGGCAACAGCATCGGCACCCAATCCCTTCAGGTGAAGGTGAACGGCGCATCGCCGACGACCGTCGCGACCTGGGCCACCATCGCCGCCGTGCAGTCGCCCGCCGACGGCAGCTCGTCTTCGCTCATCACCCCGCTGGGGACCTACAAACCCACCGACGCCATCCGGCTCGGCTGACATCTGAATTGACCAAGGAGTAAGCGCATGTCCTTCTATATCTCGCTTTCGGGCCTCAAGGCCGCTCAGACCGACCTGTCCACCATCGCCAACAACGTGGCGAACGTGAACTCGACGGGCTTCAAGAAGAGCCGCGCCAATTTCGGCGACATCTTCTCGGCCGCGCCGATGCAGACGACGACACAGGTGTCCGGTCAGGGTACGCGCACCATCGGCATCCAGCAGCAGTTCACGCAAGGCACGGTCGAAAGCACCGACAAGACGCTTGACGTCGCGATCACCGGTGAAGGCTTCTTCACCGTGAAGGGCGCTGGTACCAACGGCGCTGTCAGCTACACCCGCAACGGCGCATTCAGCATCACCGAAAGCCGCAATGTCGTCGACACCACCGGCTCTAATCTTCAGGTGCTTCCGGTCGACGCCAATGGCGTGATCACGAACAGCACCGCTGCCGGCCTCACCGATCTGACTGTGCCGCTTTTCAAGCCTGATGCCGCTGGCGCGCCCACGACCATTCAGCTGTCGAGCCTCGCGGTTTCCGAAACCGGCCTGGTCTCTGCGACCTGGGCCGATGGCACGACCAGCCCGCTCGGCAACCTCGCCATGGCGACCTTTGCCAGCCAGGACAGCCTCCGCCAGAAGGGCGACGCCCATTGGGCGGCCACGCTGCAGTCGGGCGACGCGCAATATGGCGCGGGCAACCAGGGCTCTTTCGGCGCGATCCGCTCGGGCAGCCTCGAGCGCTCCAATGTCGACATCACCGAGGAACTGGTCGCGCTGATCAACGCACAGCGCAATTTCCAGGCGAACGCCAAGGCGATCGAGACCGCATCGAACATCACCCAGACCATCGTTCAGATCCGTACCTGATCTGAACGCATAGGACGCAGGACTGACTTATGGATCGGCTTGTCAACACGGCGCTCACCGCAATGCGCGGCGCAATGGCGCGGCAGACGGCGACCGCCAACAATCTGGCGAACGCCAACACCGTCGGCTTCCGCGCGGAAATCGCCAATGCCACGAGCATGTGGATCAATGGCGAGACCTACAACACCCGCGCGCAGCAGGCCGAACAGGTGCTGGGCGCGGACATGGGTCAGGGCGCGGTGACATCCACGGGCAATCCGCTCGACGTCGCGGTCAACGGCGACGGGCTGCTTGCGGTGCAGAGTCCGGAAGGCGACGAGGCCTATACGCGCCGCGGCGACCTGAAGGTCAATGACAGCGGTCTGCTCACCACCGGTGACGGCTATCCCGTCATCGGTGATGGCGGCCCCATCACCCTGCCGCCCTATGACAGCCTGTCGATTGCCGGCGACGGCGGCATCTGGATCGTCCCCCAGGGTGGCGACAAAGCGCAGCCGCAGCGGGTCGACGGCCTGAAGATCGTCAGCGCCAAGGGATCGTCGATCGCCAAGGGCACCGACAATCTGTTCCGCGAAACCAATGGCGGTGCGCTGCCCCAGGACCCGATGGCCTCCGTCACGGGCGGTTCCATTGAGGGATCGAACGTCAACGCCACGCAGGCGCTGGTGCAGATGATCGAAGCCAGCCGGTCGTGGGAAACGCAGATCAAGATGATCAACACCGCCAAGGAAATGGACGACAGCGGCGCAAACCTGATGCGCCTGGACAGCTGAGACTGAAGGAAGACAGCCATGAGCAACGCAGCACTCCATGTCGCCCGCACCGGGCTCGACGCCCAGAACACCAAGATGCGCGTCATCGCCAACAACCTGGCGAACGTAAACACCACGGGGTTCAAGCGCGACCGCGCCGATTTCGAAACGCTGGCCTATCAGCAGATGATCGCCGCTGGCGCGAATTCGGACAGCGAGAACAAATATGCCACCGGCCTTGCGCTGGGTTCCGGTGTGGCGCTTCAGGGCACCAGCCGCACAGACACGCAGGGCACGCTGAACCAGACCGGCAACTCGCTGGACCTCGCCATCGAAGGCGCGGGTTATTTCCAGTTGCAGCAGCCGGACGGCACGATCGCCTATACCCGCGCGGGCAATTTCAGCCTGACGGCGGAAGGCGCGATCGTCAGCTCCGACGGCCTGCCGCTTATTCCGCAGATTCAGGTTCCTGATGGCGCATCCTCGATCACCATCGGTAATGACGGGTCCGTTTCGGCCACCGTCCCCGGTCAAACCGAGCCGACGCAGCTCGGCCAGATCGAGACCGCGCGCTTCGTCAATCCGTCGGGCCTCGAATCGGTCGGCGGCAATCTGCTGAAGGAAACCGCCGCGTCAGGCACGCCGCAGGTCGGCGTCGCCGGCCTCGATGGTCGCGGCAATGTCCGTCAGGGTTCGCTCGAAGGATCGAACGTCAACGTCGTGGAAGAGCTGGTCGACATGATCGAGACCCAGCGCGCCTATGAGGTCAATTCCAAGATGATCAAGGCGACCGACGAAATGCTCCAGTACGTCAATCAGCAGCTGTAACGGCAAAGAACGGAAACCTTAGATGACTTATGCCGTCCGCAAGACGCTGATCCTTTCGACCGCGCTGGCCTTTGCCGGCGCGTTCGGCGCAACCCAGGCCGATGCGAAGAAGAAGCCGGACATTCAATATGCGCCGACCTATGCGCCGGTGCCGCCCATGCCGGTCCAGCCCAACGGGTCGATCTATCAGGCGTCGGTCGGCTACGCGCCGCTAACCAGCGGATCGCGCGCATCGATGGTGGGCGACACTATCACGATCACGCTGGTGGAAAAGACGCAAGCGTCCAAGAGCAACAGCGCCGACGCCGGCCGCACCGGCAGCATCGCCCTGACTCCGCCAGCCACTGGCCCGCTCTCGCACATCGTCAATTCCAGCGACATCGCGTCGAGCGGCACGAACAGCTTCACGGGCAAGGGCGCGGCGACCCAGTCGAACGCATTGTCCGGCGAGGTCACCGTGACGATCGCGCAGGTCTTCCCGAACGGCACCATGCTGGTACGCGGGCAGAAGGCGCTGACGCTCAATCGCGGCGACGAGTTCATCCAGATCAGCGGCATCATCCGCGGGGCGGACATCAGCCCGGACAACCGCATTCCGTCGACGCGCGTCGCCGACGCCAAGATCATCTACACCGGCAAGGGCGAGATCGCCCGCGCCAGCAGCCAGGGCTGGCTGCAGCGCTTCTTCACCAGAATCAGCCCCTTCTGATCGGAACCTGACGCAATGATCCGCACCTTTACCGTTTCGCGCGCGCCGGTCCTCCTGATCGGAGTATTGGCGATGCTGCTGGCGTCGTTCGGCTTCGCGTCGATTGCGCATGCAGAGCGCATCAAGGACCTTGGCACCTTTCAGGGGGTCCGTCCCAACCAGGTGATCGGGTATGGCATCGTCGTGGGCCTTGCAGGCACCGGCGATGACAGCCTCGACTATGCGACGCAGGGCATGAAGGGCGTCGTCTCGCGCTTCGGACTCAACCTGCCGCAGGGCGTCAATCCGGCGCTCAAGAACGCGGCGGCCGTGCTCGTCACCGCCGAACTGCCCGCCTTCGCCAAGCCAGGTCAGCTCCTCGACGTCACAGTCTCGGCGCTGGGCAAGGCCAAGAGCCTGCGCGGCGGTACGCTGGTCATGACCCCGCTGCGCGGCGCAGACAATCAGATCTATGCGATGGCGCAGGGTAACCTCGCTGTCGGCGGCCTTGGCGTGTCCGGCGCGGACGGCAGCCAAGTGTCGGTCAACATTCCCTCGGTCGGCCGCATCCCCTCGGGCGCGACGATCGAACAGGCTGTCGCCACCGGGTTCGACACCGCCCCGACCCTGACCTTTAACCTTGCCGAAGCCGACCTCACGACCGCCCTGCGCGTCGCGGACGGCATCAACCGCGCCTTCGGCGATCGCCGCGCCCGCGCCATGGACGCCGTATCGGTCGCGATCGATGCCCAGCAAGGCGCCGAACAGCGGATCACCATGATGGGCATGATCGAAAATATCGAGGTTCAGCCAGCCGATGCCGCCGCCAAGGTGATCGTCAATGCGCGCACCGGAACGGTCGTCATAAACGGCGCGGTCCGCATCGCTCCGGCGGCCATCGCCCACGGAAAACTGACGGTTACCGTAAGCGAATCGCCCCAGATCATCCAGCCTGCACCCTTCTCCCAGGGGCAGACCGCAGTGCAGCCCTCCAGCTCCATTTCGGTCGAGCAGGAGAAAAAACCGATGATTAATTTTAAAGGTGGGGCGTCTCTGGCCGATATAGTCAAGGCTATCAACGCAATCGGAGCATCGCCGGCGGACCTCGTCGCGATCCTGGAGGCGATGAAGCAGGCGGGCGCGATGAAGGCGGATTTGGTGATATTGTGATGCAGATTTCCTCTACCTCCCTCACCCCGGCGACAAGTTTGACGCCGACGCAGACCAAGGACGACCTGCAGAAAGCCGCCAAGGCTTTCGAGGCCGTCTTCATGCGTCAGATGATTGGCGCGATGCGATCGGCCAGCCTCGGCGACGGTCTGACGGACTCTAGCGCAACAGAGCAGTTCCGCGATATGGCCGACGCCCGCACGGCTGACGCCATGGCCGAGAACGGCGACGGCTTCGGCATCGCCGCGCTGCTGATGAAGCAGTTTGAGAGCAGGGTCGCCCCGGCCGCGCCACAGCCCGGCGCAACTGCGGCAAAGACTGATGGGAACGGCGCATGAGTTCGGACCTTTTCCAGATCGGCGCTTCCGGCACCAAAGCCTATCGCTCCGCGATGGGCGCGATCTCGGAAAACATCGCGAACGCCAGCACCCCGGGCTACACGCGTCGAACGGTGACGACGCGAGAATCCGCTTTGTCGTCTTCTTCTATGGTTGTCTACAAGGCGCAGGTCTCCTTCGGGGGCGTGGAAGTGCAGAGCGTCAACCGCGCGGCCGACGAATATCTTGACGCCAGCGCCCGCATGACGGGTCAGGCGCTTGCGAGCGCCAACCAGCGTCTGCAATTCCAGACAGACATCGAAACGTCGCTCAGCGACGATACGCTGGGCGTGGGCCAACGGCTGTCGGCCATGTATAGCTCCGTGACGCAGCTCGCGGCGAATCCGACCGATCCTTCGCTGCGCACCAATATGCTGTTCGACGTCGAGCAGGTCGTGACCGCGTTCAACCAGAGCGCGAACAGCCTGCAGAATGTGCAGACCAGCATCACCACCACCGCCCAGAACACCACCTCTGCCCTCAACAGTTCGCTGTCCGAACTGGCGCGCATCAACTCGAACCTGCTGCGCGCCGTGCCGGGCACCTCGAACGAAGCGCAGTTGCTTGATAGCCGCGATGCCGCACTGAGCGACATCACGAGCAAGCTGGACGTCAACATCACCTTCGGCACCAACGGCACGGCACAGATCAGCTATAATGGCACCCAGGTCGTGCAGGGCGATCAAGCCAAAGCTTTTGGCGTAACGGCCGCGAGTGACGGCACCCTGTCGCTGACGCTGGACGGCGCAGCGGCGACAGCGCCCTCGACGGGGTCGCTCGGTGGCCTGTTCCAGAGCGCCGGCGTGGCCTCGCAGCGAATGGCCAGCCTTGACACATTGGCCGCGCAATTCGCGACCGACCTCAACACTTGGCATTCCCAGGGCCTGACCAACGCGAACACCGCTGGCGGCAATCTGGTATCAGGTACGACAGCCGCTGGCCTGACGCAGGTCATCACCAATATCGCCGACATCGCGACGAAGTCGTCCGACGGCACGCTGAACGGCAATCTCAATAATATCAACAGTATCCGGGGAACCGGCAGCGTCGAGCAGGGCTGGACTGCGCTGGTGGCGGCGAACGCCAACATGCTTGCCGCGACCAAGGCGGAGCAGACGGCTTCGCAGACCCGCGACACGCAGGCGCGCCAGGCACGCGAAAATGTCAGCGGCATTGATCTCGACACGGAGGCCGCAGACCTGCTGCGCATTCAGCAGGCCTATTCGGGTTGCGCCAAGATCATCCAGGTCGCGCGCGACACCTTCGACGACATCCTCAAGATCTTCTAAGAAGGATAGCCTTCCATGGTTGCCATCACCCAACAGTCCATGCTCGACGAAATTCGGCGTCAGCAACAGCTTGCCCGGAGCATCGCGTCTGATCAGGCGGCGGTATCCAGCGGCAAGAAGCTGATCACACCGTCGCAGGACCCTCGCGCATGGGTGCAGGTTTCCCAAATCGCACAGGCGCAGGCGCAGCAGGCCGCATGGACGGCCAACGTCGCCTATGCCCAGACGCGCGCGACCAAGGCCGATTCGAATCTGAGCGAACTCAACAGCCTGATGGTGCGAGCGCGTGAACTCTACATCTCCGCCTCGACAACGACATTGGATGAGGATGGCAAGGCATCGGTCGTCGCCAGTCTTCAGGGCATTCGCGCCAGCATCAACGATCTGCTGACGGAGAAGGATTATCAGGGCCTGCCCGTGTTCGACGACGGCACGACCGTCGGCGTGCCGGTCAGCCGGGGTCTGAGCGTAGAAGCCGTCGGCACACGCCAGAGCATCTCCGAAGGGATTGATGTCAACGGAACCCCCATGTCCATCGACGACATATTGGGTTCGGCCATCAGTTCGATCCAGGCGGGGACGGCAGCGACCAACGACGCGGGTCTCAAGGGCATCGGCGTGGGTCTAGACCATATCATTAATGAACAAGCGCTGCAGGGCGTGCGCGGCGAGCGGCTCGATGCCGTTACTAGCCGGCTCAAGGACGTCGATCTGACCCTGACCGAACGGCGCGGTGGTCTTGAAGACACCGACCTGACCGAGACGATCACGCAACTGCAAGGCAAGCTGCTGACGCTGGAGGCCGCGCAAGCCGCCTTCGCGCGCATCAACAAGCAGAGCCTGTTCGACCTGATCGGCTGATTCTTTCGCAATTTTCTGCGGAATGTCGCCGATACGGCGAAAAAACGACTTAGCCTAAACCTCGCGCTAACCAAGTCGTTACTAGAAGGGGTGGGAACCGCTGCACATGCAGCGCCACCCGGACCAGAGTTTCGCGGGGATCACAATGTTTGCAGCAATCGGCCTAGTCGTTCTGATCGTCATGGTGTTTGGCGGATTCGCCTTCACCGGCGGCGACCTCGAACCGGTTCTGCACGCCCTCCCCCACGAAATGCTGATTATCGGCGGCGCGGCCGTCGGTGCTCTCATCATCGGCAACAGCGGCGCGGACCTGAAGGCGCTGGGCGGTGGCTTCGGCAAGGTCTTCAAGGGACCAGCGTACAAGAAGAAAGACTTCCTCGACTGCATCTTCCTCGTCAGCAAGCTGATGAAGATGCTGCGCGTCGAAGGGCCGGTCGCGCTGGAACCGCATATCGAGGACCCCAAGTCCTCCACCGTGTTCAGCGAATATCCCAAGCTGCTGAAGGACAGCACGCTCATCCACCTCATCTGCGACACGCTGCGCCTGGTCGTCGTGTCCTCGGGCACGCTGGACCCGCACGCGGTCGAGGAGGTCATGGATAACGCGCTCAAGACCCATCATCATGAGGCGATCAAGCCCGCCGACAACCTGCAGGGCCTTGCCGACGCGCTTCCGGCGCTGGGCATCGTCGCGGCGGTTCTGGGCGTGGTCAAGACCATGGGATCGATCGACAAGCCGCCAGAAATCCTGGGCGCGATGATCGGTTCGGCTCTGGTCGGCACGTTCCTGGGCATTCTGCTCGCCTATGGCATGGTCAATCCCTTCGCGAACCGCTGCCGCTCCGTGATCGAGGCCGACGGCGCGATCTATCATGTCGTCAAGCAGATCGTGATCGCGTCGCTCCACGGCCATCCGCAGCCGCTGGTGATCGAAGCCGCGCGCTCCGGCCTTACCCATGCCAACCAGCCCGGCTTTGCCGAAGTGTTCGACGGCATGCGGGGCAAATAAGCCATGGCGGGGGACAAAAAGCGGGGGGCGAACGAGCCCGAACCGCGGCCAATCATCGTCAAGAAGATCATTGTCGAAGGACATGGCGGCCATCATGGCGGCGCATGGAAGGTCGCCTATGCCGACTTCGTGACGGCGATGATGGCGTTCTTCCTGCTGATGTGGCTGCTTGGCGCGACCACGGAGAAGCAGCGCAAGGGCCTTGCCGACTATTTCACCCCGACGCTCATCACCACCAAGGCGGACAGCGCCGGCTCGAACGGCCTGATGGGTGGCGACAGTGTGACGGGTAAGGAAAATTATCCGACCACCGGCGGCCAGGGCAATCTGGCCATCACGATCCCGCGCGACGCGACCGGCACGAAGGATGTCGGCGGCAAGGACATGAAGGATCGCGACCGGACCAAGTTCGAGAAGATCAAGAAGGACCTTGAAAAGCGCATGGCCGCCAGCAAGGCGCTGAGCCAGATGTTGAAGAACGTCCGCTTCACCGAAACACGCGAGGGCCTGCGGATCGACCTTGTCGATCAGGCGAACTTCTCAATGTTCGCGATGGCGACCGACCGGCTGTTGCCGCAGGCGCGCTCGCTGATCGGCGAGGTGTCGAAGGTCATCCAGGGCGTGCCCAACGACGTAATCGTGCGCGGCCACACCGATGGCCTGCCCTATGCGGCGGGGCAGACGATGAACAACTGGATGTTGTCCTCCGCGCGCGCCGAAGCAACGCGCAGGGCGCTCAGCGACTTCGGCGTCGGCGCGAACCGCTTTGCGAAGATCGAAGGCGTTGCGGATCGCGAACCCTTTGCGAACGGCGACATCTATGATCCGCGCAATCGCCGCATGTCGATCATCCTAGCGTGGAGCCAGGGAGATGCCCAAGCGCCGGACCAGCCGTCCGAAGCGGATGCGGTCAGCCACGACTCCACGCCTGCGCAGATTGCCGCAGCGATCCGGGAACGCGACAATCCCGTCAATGTCGTCCGGCGCGAAGCGATCGCGGCCGACATGGGCAATACCGGCCTGCCCGCAGGCGCCGTGCCGATTAATGCCGCCGATGTTTCACGTAGTGGCAAAGTCGGTGGGCAGAAGCCGAAGCCGAAACCCAGCGGCGGCGAACACTGATCGCAACGGGTAACACCGCGTTCGCTTCCCTCTTTTCCCGCAAAACTCGACATTTTGTTACGGGGCTGTGATCCTATCGGGAAGTGGGCTGCGGAGGCGGGGCGGCGATGAGAAAGAGCTGCCCGTAAGTTAGCGCGAGGTGAGTGCTGTAGGACAGCATGACCACTGGCGACTATGTGTCGACTTACCGCTGTAGCCGTTATGCCGGACTTGATCCGGCATCCATTGGCTCGACGATAGCGAATTCGTGCAACGGTTGAGGCTCATGGATCCCGCGTCAAGCGCCATAGCTGTCCGGGATTTTTTTGCTGTTTTGGATTGCACGGCAGCAAAGTCCTGGGGAATCTGCCAAGATTGTGTTGTTGAGACATAATATTGGAGATCTGCCGTGCCGCATATGGCTAGCGTGTTTTCGCA
>Ga0207641_10000241_pt1 | contig 71027 bp, 71 predicted proteins | sample KBSSwiS62_FD_184306 | JGI IMG/M metagenome (GOLD analysis project Ga0207641, IMG submission 184306) | Switchgrass rhizosphere microbial communities from Kellogg Biological Station, Michigan, USA - KBS Switchgrass S6-2 (SPAdes) (version 2) | ecosystem: Host-associated > Plants > Roots >...
CGCTTCCTGGGCCGCAGCGAAAACGCCGTCAAAATCCAGATATACGTCGCTCTCATCGCATATCTGCTCCTGCGCATGCTCCGACAAACCTGCGCTGCCTCCCAACGCCATGCGCCAAAAGCGCTCATCACCCGCATAAAGGTCGCCTTGTTCCATCGGCTCGATCTGTCAGGACGCGCCAAGCCCCCTCCAACACCACCCGCAAAACGGCCCCTTACGCCACAACTGCTACTCAAATTGTGAATCCCGGACAGTTGTGGGACTTGATCCGGGATCCATGCGCCTCATCGGCTGCGTCATTTCTTTACAATATAGCTAATGGATGCCGGGTCGAGCCTGGCATGACGGTGAGAGAGGGGCTACCTTGCCCAAATATAGCCTGACGCTGTCCTACTGGCGGCCCACGCGATATCTGTCGGAACCACTCTTTCCCTTCGTCGAGCTCCTTCGTCGAACTTTGTTCGATACGAACACCCTACCGCAATAAAATGTCGAGTTTTGCGGGAAATGTGGGAAGTGAATTTGGACGTACCGTTGAAACCGGCTTACTCAGCCGCCCTTGCGCCGGTCGATGCGCACCAGCATGTCCATCACCGCGCGGGTCGCGTCGGCGATCGTTGCCTCGGCCTTCGCATCGCTCACGGTCGGCCGGTCAAGATAAATGGACAGGACATAATCATGCCCAGTGGGCGACCGCAGCACCGCGACGTCATTGAACGCCGTGCCGCACGATCCGGTCTTGTCCCCCGCCTTCCAGCCCTTGGGGAGGCCCGCGCGTATCCGCTTCGCGCCGGTCGTGCTGCCTTCCAGCCAACCGCGCAATTGCCCCGCCGCCGGTACGGGCAGGTCCTGAAACAACAACCTAGCCATCAGTGTCGCCATGGCGACCGGGCTGGTCGTGTCGCGCTCGTCCCCCTGCGCATTCTCGTTGAGCGTCGGTTCGGTGCGGTCGAGCCGGGTGACCTCATCGCCATGCTTGCGCACGAAAGCGGTCAGAGCCTGCGGCCCGCCGATCAACGAGAGCAGCATATTGGCCGCGCTATTGTCGCTGACCTGCACCGCCGCCTTGGCGAGGTCGGCGATCGCCATTCGGCCCTTCGCCTGATTGGCCTTCACCGCTGGTGCATAGTCCAGGATATCGGCCTGTCGGATCGGCAGAGTGCCCTCCATGCCATAGCGGTTCTGCTCTGCGCCCATCAGAACGGCCGCGCCCAGCGGCGCCTTGAAGGTCGAGCACATCGCGAACCGTTCCTCGCGGTTGAAGCCCAGCAGCAGCGCACCCTTGTCGTCGACCAGCGCAATGCCCAACCTGCCGCCCGAAGCCTCCTCGATCTCCGCCGGATCACCCACGGACGGGGCCTGCGCTGCTTGCGGAGCGGCTTGCTGCGGGGACCGCACCTCAGGCAAAGGTTCGGACTTTAATTGAGGCTGTGTTTCTTCCTTCAACCCTTCCAGATACTCCAGCCGGAACGGCACATTTTGCGGCTCCGGCGAAGCCTGGGCCGTCAGGATGAATGTCAGCGGGAGGGCGAAACGGGCATAGCGCATGGCGACTTATGGCGGGACATCGGAGCAAAAGTCCATCGCCCTTACGCAGCTTTTTCCTTATTCCTCACGCGCGCCGCCGCGCTATGGCATGACCATGGACCTGCCCCGAATCGTCGAGACCATCGTTGCCGAAATGCGGGACGCGGACGAGCGCGGTGCGGTCGCCTCCTATATCCCGGAACTGGCGAAGATAGACCCCGCGCGCTTCGGCATCGCCATCGCGACTGCGGACAGCAAAATGGTTACAGGCGGCGACGCGGATACCGGCTTTTCCATCCAGTCAATCTCCAAGGTGTTCGCGCTGACGCTCGCCCTCGGCAAGGTCGGCGATCAGTTGTGGAAGCGCGTTGGCAGAGAGCCGTCCGGCAGCGCCTTCAACTCGATCGTCCAGCTTGAACAGGAAGCGGGTATCCCCCGTAACCCGTTCATAAACGCCGGTGCCATCGTCGTCGCCGACATCAATCTGGCCGGCCATCGCCCGCGCGAGACGATCGGCGAACAGCTCCGCTTTCTCCACTATCTAACCGGCGACGAAAGCATCGCCGTCGATGAGGCCGTGGCCAGATCGGAGACCGAGACCGGATTTCGGAACATCGCGCTGGCCAATTATATGCGCGCCTTCGGCAACATCACCCAGCCGGTCGACATGGTGCTCGGCACCTATTTCCACCAGTGCGCGATCGAGATGAGTTGCATGCAGCTTGCCCTTGCCGGCCGCTTTCTGATGCTCGGCGGCGCGCACCCCGAAGGCGGTCGCGTCGTGTCCGAACGCCGCGCACGCCGCATCTGCGCGCTGATGCTGACCTGCGGCCATTATGACGCCTCGGGCGACTTCGCCTATCGCATCGGCATGCCGGGCAAGTCGGGGGTCGGCGGCGGCATATTGGCCATCGTGCCCGGCGTCGCCTCCATTGCTGTATGGTCCCCCGGCCTGAACGAGACCGGCAACTCACATCTGGGCACCATCGCTCTGGAGCGGCTGGCCGACGCCACCGGCTGGTCGGTGTTCAGCGCGCGGCGTTCAGGCTGAAGAAGGTCAGGCGATGCCCTTCATCTTCCGGAACGCGTCGAACTGCTCCAGGAAGCGATCAATGTCCGCCTTCGACAAATAATAGGGCGTGGACAGCCTGAGCTTGCTGGGCTCGCCGCCCCGCACGCGTATCTTGTGGTTTTTCCATAGCCATTCCTGCAACTCCATGCGGGACACCGGAGGCACGTTGACGGTGGATATGGCGCAGCGCATCGCCGGGTCGGGCGAGGTCCAGTCCTGCGCGCCGCGTGCGATCATGGCCGCATGCAGATAGTCGGTCAGTTGCCGGTGCCGCTTCTCGATCCGCTCGATGCCGATCGACTGGGCAAGGCCAACCGCCGCGTTGAGACCCATCATCGACGGGATATTGGAGGAACCGATCTGCATATAGCGATCCGCCTTCCGCGTCGGATCGTCCCAGCCGCCGGTCGCCAGCGTATTCCACACCTGATTCATCACGCCCTCCTCACGCAGGTACAGGAAGCCTGTGCCCTTGGGCGCGAACAGCCATTTGTGCATCGATCCGGTATAAAGGTCGCAGCCGATGTCGTTGAGATCCAGCTTCATCATGCCGGGCGCATGGGCGCCGTCGAACGCGGACAGAATGCCCTTGGACCGCGCCAGCGCCGCAATCTCCTTGGCGGGAAGGATGACGCCTGTCGCCGTACTGATATGGCTGACGAAGATGATCCGGGTCTGCGGCGTGATGGCGTCGTTGATCCGGTTCAATATCTCGTCGGGGCTCTTGGGCGGCTTGGGCATCGCGAATTTCTTGACGACGACGCCGTAGCGCTTTGCGCGCAGGTTCCAGGGCTGCTCGCCGCTGCCATGCTCCTCATCGCTCATCAGGACCTCGTCCCCGGCCTTCATATCGAGGCCGTTGGCGATATAGCTGTTCGCCTCCGTCGCATTGCGTAGGATCGCCATCTGGTCGACCTGCGCGCCGACCAGATCGGCGAAGGGCTTGCGGAACTCGGTCCAGGAGCCATAGCCCCAGATCGGATAATCCTCCGACCCGGTCTGAGTCATTTGCTCGGTCAGTTCATAGGAATCGAACACGGCCTTCAGAACCGGCCGGGGAGAAGAACCGACCGTGCCGTTGTTGAGGTTCACGACATCGGCAGGGATGAGGAACTGTTTGCGCAATTGCGCCCAATAGGCCTCTTCATTCTTTTCGAACAATCCGGCCGCCGGCATCGCCGCCGGAACGAGCCCCGCCGCCATCGTCTCCATGCCGATTGGCGCAACCACGCCCGCCGTGGCCGCAGTTGCCAGGAAAGAACGGCGATCAAGCATGGGGGCACCTCAGCGGACAGGATAGCAATGGGACGAAAGCCGTTTGTCGCGCAGGCAAACAGCCACGCGACACACAACGATCCGCTCGCGAGAATCCGCAAGGCGGTTTGTTGCTTATCCATTTCCAAAGGGTGGTGGTGGACAGGGCTGGATTCGAACCAGCGTACGGGAAACCCGGGCAGATTTACAGTCTGCTGCCTTTAACCACTCGGCCACCTGTCCACATCCGCCGTGCATATCAAAGCCTGATATCCGGGCGGGAGGCGCGCTCAATGGCGAATGGAGGCTTGCCTGTCAATGCTTCCCATGAAATGAGCGGGCCATGAAAAGAGGACATCGCACCGGCACGCCCAAAGGCGGCTATCCAAGGCTCTACGGGCGTCATGCTGTTACCGCCGCGCTTGCCAATCCCGATCGCGTGGTTCGCAAGATCTGGGGCACGCGCGAGGCGCTCGGCGCGCTCGAATTGCCCCCCGTTTTACCGATCGTTTATGCGGACGGCGCGGACCTGGGCCGCATGGTTCCGGGCGATGCCCCCCATCAGGGCATCGTCGCGGAGGTAGAGGCGTTGGAGGATGTCTGGCTGGGCGACGCGCTTGAAGCCGGGCAGGACGACCGCCGGCCAGTGCTCGTGCTTGACCAAGTCACCGATCCCCATAATGTCGGTGCGATTCTCCGGTCGGCTGCGGCGTTCGATGCGCTGTGCATCGTGACGCAAGACAGGCACGCTCCAGTCGAATCCGGAGCCTTGGCAAGGGCGGCATCGGGCGCTCTGGAAATCGTGCCGTGGGTCAGGGTCGTCAATCTGGCCCGCGCGCTCGACGAGATTGCCGAAGCCAATTACTGGCGCATCGGTCTGGACGGGGAAGCGGACGTGACCCTGGGCGAGGCAATCGGCGAATCACGCGTCGCGCTGGTACTGGGCGCCGAGGGCGAAGGATTGCGGCAAAACAGCATGGCGCATTGCGACATACTGGCCAAATTACCCATCAGCGCACGGATGGAGAGCCTGAACGTCTCCAATGCGGCTGCCATCGCCCTCTATGCGGCAACCTGCCGATAGAGAGTGATGGTCTAATCAGGCCCATGATCGGATATATTTAGTCTTCCGGGGCGATGGTGACGCGCAGATTGTCGACAGCATCGCTTAAGATCAGCTGGCACGACAGCCGGCTCGTGTCATTGCGGTGATCGGAACTGTCGAGAAGGTCGTTTTCGTCCTCGGTCATCGCTGGCAGTTGATCAGCGAACGCAGGATCAACATAGACATGACAGGTCGCGCAGGAGCAGCAACCGCCGCACAGCGCCAGCAATTCATCAAAACCGCTGTCACGGATGACCTCCATGACCGACAGGCCGCTATCCCCGTCTACCGCCTGCTCTTCCCCAGCACGGTTGACCACGATCAGCTTCGGCATATACGCAACTCCTTTGGAACACTCCGCCGCTATTAGGGATGACGGAGACGAAATCAAGCATTTGCGGAGAGACGCGGCGATGGTGACTACTCCCGAAAGCCTGCGCGCCAGCATAGATGCGCTGGGCGTGATCGAGCCCCTATTCGCCGGAGCCGTTGCGCGCATCGGTTATCCCGATCCGCGCGTCAGGGAGCCAGGCTATGAGACGCTGCTCCGCACGATTGTCGGCCAACAGGTGAGCATTGCCGCCGCTGCGTCCGTCTGGAAGAAGCTAGAGCAGGAGGTCGGGGTGGGATGCGCGCCGGACGCCCTGCTCTCCCGTGACGTCGACGCGCTGCGCGCTTGCGGCCTCTCCCGCCAGAAGCAGGGTTATGCCAGAAGCCTCGCCGAACTGGTGGTTTCCGGCGCTTTGGACCTGCACAACCTGCCGCAGGACGATGAGGAAGCGATCGCCCAGCTTGTCCGCATCAAGGGCATTGGGCGCTGGTCGGCGGAAATCTACCTGATGTTCGCGGAGGGGCGCTCCGATATCTGGCCGGCTGGCGATCTGGCCGTGCAGATCGAAGTGGGCAGGATCATGGGGCTACCCGACAGGCCGGACGAAAAGGCCGTGCGCGTGCTGGGCGAGCGGTGGCGGCCACACCGAACCGCAGCGGCAATCTTCGCCTGGCATCACCGCCATGTGGGCACCGACGCGATTCCCTGACGCCGTCACTGTCCCGATTCGATACGCGCCGCACATGCAGGGCGTGTCGTCGCATAGGCTAGACCCGGTCTGGAGACGATCGGCCCTTTTCGTCAGGACGCCATAGCCTGGCGGTCCGACCATCCTTGCGCCTGCCCCGCTTTTGGCGGAATAGGGGCGCGCGACCATTTCGCCCGAAGGCCGATGCAATGAAACTTCCGCCCGCCCGCTACATCATCATGAAGCATGACGGCATGTGGAAGATAAATCTCGACAATCGCTATTACGGGCCGTTCGACACCGTCGAAGCGGCGACTGAGATGGCGGTCGAGACGGCGCGCAAGGCGGCGGACGCCGGATATCCGGCGTCCGTGCTGATGATGTACGGGACGCGGCTGGAGCGGCTGTGGCCAGACCCCGAACGGCCGATATAGGACGGCGATTTATTTGATCTGGGCGTTGAGCCATAGGGCAGCCTCTTTGGGGCTTTCCTTGGCGTCCGGGCGGTCGACGCGGTAGTTTGCCTCGCGCATGATATTCACGGCAATCTTTGCTATCAACGGGGCTATCGCGGAGACGAGCCGGGGGTCCTTCATCCGGGCATTTCCAACAAGCAGGAGGGCGTCATAGGCGGGAATGGCCCCCTTTGTGTCGGTCAGGGTCGCAAGCCCGTCCGACGCGATCCGGCCATCCGAGGAGAAGGCGGTGATGACATCCACCCGGCCGGACGCCAGCGCATTATACATCATCGTCGGCTGAAACGGCCGCGCTTCGGCAAAGCGCATGGGATAGGCGGACCGCGTCATCGCCCATTCCGGACGCTCCAGAAACTCGATGTCGGTGCCAAGTCGCAGGGAAGGCGAGCGCGCGGCGAGATCTTCCAGGGTGCGGATGCCCAAGTGGCGCTGCTCAGTGGCGCGCATTGTGAAGGCATAGCTGTTCTCGAATCCTAGTGGGCCAAGCAGTTGCGCCCTGCCCTCGCCCTTCATCCAGCCGCCGATCTCCGTCAGCATCTGGGCGCGCGGCGGAACGTCCGTCCGGCGCATCTCATTCGTCCAGAGTGTTCCGGCATAATCGACATAAATGTCGACATCGCCCGCCGAAAGCGCCTTGAAAATCACTGCAGAGCCCAGCCCTTCGCGATATTGGACACGATATCCCGCTTTTTCCAGTCGCTGGCCGATCACCCGCGCGAGAATGAACTGTTCGGAAAAATTCTTCGCGCCGATGGTGACGACCGGACCCTGGCTGCGCATCAGAGGCACGAGGGACAGCCCCAGCCCGCACGCCAGAACGGCCAGCGAACCCCATACCGGCCAGAGCCGTCGCGTCCGCAGACCCCATTCGGTCGATCCGAGCAGTCCATCCGCCAGCATAGCCAGCAACGCCGCCGCCGCGCATCCGGTAAGGACCAGCGGCCAGTCCTGCGTCTGAAGCCCGGCGAAGATCAGATCGCCGAGGCAAGGCTGGCCGACTGTCGTCGCCAGGGTCGCCGCGCCGATGGTCCAGACCGCAGCGGTGCGAATGCCGGCCATGGCCACGGGAAGAGCCAGAGGCGCCTCGACCAGACGCAGGCGCTGCCCGGCGGTCATGCCCATTCCGTCCGCCGCCTCAAGGACTGCGGGGTCGATACCAGACAGCCCGGTCACAGCGTTCCGCAAGATGGGCAGGAGAGCGTAGAGCGTAAGGGCAAGCAACGCTGGCAGAAAGCCGAGCGCGGGTATACCGCCGCCGACCATCGCGGAGAGGGCAAGCAGCAGCGGATAGAAGAGGGCCAGCAAGGCCAAAGCGGGGATGGTCTGCACAAGGCTGGCGAAGCCGAGCACGATCCGCGCCAGCGCGGGACGGCGCACGGCCATGACGGCCAGCGGCAAGCCGATCGCCAGAGCGAGCAACAACGCAGCGACGCTAAGCTGGACATGCGCCGCCAGTAGGCTAGGCAGCCGGGCGAATGCGCCGCTCATCCGCCGGCTTCCAATGCACGCAACCGTTCGGCTTGGTCCCGGGGCACCGCGACCAGCGCCTGGGCGACATCTCCGCCCGCCCCCGCCAGCAGCGCGGCAGGCGCGAGGTCTGCGACTATCTCGCCCGAATCCATAACAATGATGCGGTCAGCCAGCAGCAGCGCCTCCGCCATGTCGTGAGTCACCATGATCGTTGTCATGGCCAAGCGGTCATGCAGCGCGCGATAGGCCCGCCCAAGCGAATCGCGCGTCACCGGGTCGAGCGCGCCGAAAGGCTCGTCCATCAGCATGATCGAAGGCCCGGCCGCCAGCGCGCGGGCAACCCCAACTCGCTGCGCCTGTCCCCCGGACAGTTCCGCAGGCATCCGCGCGGCGAAGGCACGCGGCAGGCCGATCAAGTCGAGAAGCTCCCCAACTCGCCCATCCGCCTTCTGCCCAGCAAGGCGTAAGGCAATGTCGATATTGCGCCCCACGTCCATGTGCGGGAACAGGCCGATATGCTGGAACACATAGCCGATCCGCCTGCGCAGATTGGGGAGCACCATCGCGGCGACATCTTTCCCGGCCAGCAACACGCGCCCCGCATCCGGTTCGACCAGCCGGTTCACCGTCTTGAGCAGCGTAGACTTGCCCGATCCCGATGATCCGACAAGGGCCACAAATTGCCCGACGGGAATATCCAGCGACGCGTCCGATACCGCGACCGAAGCGCCATAGGCCTTTCGGACCTGATCGAAACGGATCGCAGGCTGCGTCATGCCTTTCAGGCGGTCAGCGCGTTTATCGACGTTGCGAGGTCAATGTCCCGCTGCGAAAGGCCACCGGCGTCATGGGTGGTGAGCATGATCTCCACCCGGCCATAGACATTCGACCATTCGGGATGATGGTCGGCCTTCTCGGCCAGCAGGGCGACCTTCGTCATGAAACCGAAAGCCTCGACGAAATTGCTGAAGGAGAAAGCGCGGCTGATTCCGTCCGGCTCGGCGACGGTGGCCCATTCCGGCAGCGTGGTCAGCGCAACCGCCCGTTCCTCGTCGTTCAGCTTCTCGATCATTCGCAATCCTTCCTTACTGGCGCACATGCGCCCTATCGCCTATGCCGCTGCGATGACAGAGGAAGGTCAACCGCAGAGCTTCGCGCCAAGTGCGCAGGTTATTGAAACGCTGGCACTCGGCGCTTTATCCCGCTTGCCGGAACCCTTCAGGATATATTTGCAAAATGTCGTCCTGTTCGTGGAGGAATTCGCGACGGAAGCGGTGCTGCGCAGCCTGAATGTCAGCGATCCGTTCGACCTGACCGGCATCTATAATGGCCGTCCGTTCGGGCAGGAGGCCCAGACGGGCGACATGCCGCCCAGCATCCACCTCTATCGCCGCGCGCTGCTGGACGAGTGGGTCGAGACCGGCGTGTCACTGGAATCGCTGATCGCTCATGTCGTGGTGCATGAGGTCGGCCATCATTTCGGTCTGTCGGACGCGGATATGCAGGCATTGGAAGACATGGTCGCCGAATGAACGACGCGTTGCTGCGCCTGTCCGGTATCGCCTGCATGCGCGGCGGACGGCTGCTGCTGCGCGGCATCGACCTGACATTGACGCCGGGCCAGTCCGCCTTGCTGCGCGGTCCGAACGGCACCGGCAAATCCAGCCTGATCCGCCTGACCGCCGGCTTGCTTCCCGCCTATGCCGGAACGATCGAACGTCGGGGGAAGGTCGCGCTTTCCGATGAAGCACTGGCGCTCGACCGGGACAGGACGCTAGGGCGCGCGCTTGGCTTCTGGGCGAAAATGGATGCTGTTCCGGCCTCCGCCGTCGCCGATGCCCTGAACGCGATCGGCCTGTCCGACCTGGCCGACATCCCAGTGCGGATGCTATCGACCGGGCAGCGCAAGCGGGCGATGCTGGCGCGCGTGGCGGCGAGCGGCGCGCCGATCTGGCTGCTCGACGAACCGGCCAACGGGCTGGACAGCGCGTCGGCGGCGATGCTTGGCGCGCTGATGCGTGGGCATTTGGCGCGGGGGGGCATCATCTTGGCCGCCTCGCATCAGGACCTCCCCCTTGATGGCGCTCAGGACATCGACCTCTCCGCCTATCTGCCGCAGGAGGAGGATGCATGATCCTGCCGGCGCTAATCGCGCGGGATTCGGCGCAGGCTTGGCGGTCGGGCGGCCTGTGGCTGCCGCTGGCTTTCTTGCTGCTGGTGGCTGCTCTCTTTCCCTTTGCCGTGGGGCCGGACGCCGCCCTGCTGAGCCGCACCGGCGGCGGGATGCTGTGGATCGCGGCGCTGCTGGCGAGCCTGCTGCCGGTCGATCGCCTTGTCGCGCCGGATCGCGATGCCGGTGTCCTGGATCAACTCGCCTTGCGCGGGATCGGCGACGAGCTGGTCGCCCTTGCCAAGCTTGTGGCGCACTGGATCAGCTTTGGCCCGCCGTTGATGCTCGCCGCCTTTCCGGCCGCCGCGCTGTTGAAGCTGGATGGCCAGACCCTGCTGCATCTGGAAATCGGATTGGCGCTGGGGACGCCGGCGCTTGCGGCGCTCGGCCTGCTGATCGCCGCCCTGACAGCGGGGTTGCGGTCCAGCGGCGCATTGGCCGGGTTGCTGGCGCTGCCGCTCGCGATTCCGCTGCTGATCTTTGGCGCAGGCTCGCTCGACGACCAGAGCGGCGCGGCGTTTAAATTCCTGGCAGCGGTGTCGCTGCTGCTGATCTCGATTACGCCATTTGCGGCTGGGGCGGCGATACGGGCCGGACGGGAGTAGCCACTTATACCGTCATCCCAGCGCAGGCTGGGATCTCAGGCGATAGGGTGGGACCAAGCCTCACGAGATCCCAGCCTGCGCCGGGATGACGGGAAGCAGATGGCCTACCGCTCCGCCACCAGCAGCTTGTCGATCTTGCGACCGTCCATGTCGACGATCTCGAATCGCCATCCCTGGTCATCGAAATGCTCGCCAACCTCGGGCAGATGCTTGAGCACCCAAAGCGCATGGCCGGCGACGGTGGCGTAATCGCGGTCCTCCGGCAGGTCGATGCAGATGCGTTCGGCCAGCGCGTCTATCGGCATCTGGCCGGACACCAGCAGGCTGCCGTCCTCGCGCTCTACGACGTCAGGTTCCTCATACAGGTCGCGATCGGAGGCAAACTCGCCGGCGATGGCGGACAGCAGGTCGGCTGGGGTCACGATCCCCTCGAAATGGCCATATTCGTCATGAACCATCACCATCGGGACCTCCGCCTGACGAAGCACCTCCAGCGCATCCATCGCGTCCACCTGATCGGGGACTACGGCGGCCTTGCGCATCAGGGCGCGCAGGTCCAGCGCCTCGCCCCGGAACAGCGCGGACATGATGTCGCGCGCCTGGACGATTCCAATGATGTCCTCGACCGACCCCTGCCCCACCGGCAGGCGGGTATGCGGGGTTTCCAACAGGGTGCGGCGGATTGCCTCCGCGTCGGCCGTCACATCGATCCAATCGACGTCCATCCGCTGGGTCATCACCTCACGCACAGGCCGATCGGCGAGGCGGACCACGCCGGAGATGATGGCGCGCTCGCTTTCCTCGATCACACCGGACTTGCTCGCCTCCGCGACGATCAGGTGCAATTCCTCGGCCGTGACATGATTTTCGGATTCGCGGGTCATGCCCAGCAGGCGGAAGATCAGCGCGCTCGACCCGTTGAGCAACCAGCCGAGCGGTGCGGTCACGCGCGCGATCCACTGCATCGGCAGCGCGACGATCGCAGCGATCGGCTCGGGCGATCGCAGGGCGAACTGCTTTGGCACCAGTTCGCCGATGATAAGCGAGGCATAAGTCGTGATGCCGATGACGATCGCGAAGCCCAGCGATTGCGCCAGTTCCCGATCGACGCCAAGGGCAGCGAGGCGCTCGCCGGTCGGTCCGCCCAGACTTGCGCCGGAATAAGCGCCCGCCAAGATGCCGATGAGAGTGATGCCGATCTGGACTGTCGAGAGGAACTTGCCCGGGTCCGCGCCCAGCTCCAGCGCCGCCTTTGCCCCGCGCTTGCCAGCCTTCTCCATCGCCTGAAGCCGCGGTTTACGCGCCGAGACGATGGCGAGTTCGGACATGGCGAACACGCCGTTGAGCGCGACCAGTGCCAGAATGATGAGCAGGTCGGCCCAGGGAAAAGGGGTCAGTGGAGGAGGTTCGGCCATGGCGGTCTTCGGCCCTCATGCCGGGAATCTGTCAATTTCACAACAGCTCAATCATCACTCGTTCAATTCGGCTGTGGAACAAACTGTTGCGCAACACGCTTGGTACGCAGGGTCCGCGTGGCCGCAAGTCGTTACGAAATATGGGAGATACCGCAATGAAAGCTCGGCAGAAACTGGTTGGAGCGCTGTGCATCGGAACGCTGTTTGCGACCGCCGCCTGCACGACAGACCCGGAAACCGGCCAGCGTACGGTATCTAAGGCGGCGATCGGCGGCATCGGCGGCGCGCTTGGCGGCTATCTGCTGGGCGATCTGGTCGGCGGACGGCGCGACCGGACGGAGAAGATTCTGGGCGCGGGCATTGGCGCAGTCGCGGGGGCCGGCATCGGCTCCTACATGGACGCGCAGGAGCGCAAGCTGCGCGAGCGGACGGCAGGCACCGGCGTGGACGTAGAGCGCGACGGCGACAATCTGCTGCTGCGCATGCCGTCCGGCATCACCTTCGCCTATGACAAGGCCGACGTGATGGCGCAGTTCCGGCCGACGCTGAACGAGGTGGCGTCAACGCTGGCCGAGTTCCCCAAGACCTATATCGATGTCTATGGCCATACCGACAGCGACGGGTCCGATTCATACAACCAGATGCTGTCGGAGCGGAGGGCGCAGTCGGTCGCGACCTATCTGAACCAGCATGGCGTGCAGTCGGCGCGCATGGCGACGCGCGGCTATGGCGAGACCCAGCCGATCGCGACGAACGCGACAGAGGCCGGCAAGGCCGCGAACCGCCGGGTGGAGATCAAGATCGTGCCGGTTACGGAGGGTGATCTGCGGGGGTAATATTCGCTACTCTTAGGCGTTTCCCGCTCCCCACACCCGTTCGCTTCGAGCGAAGTCGAGAAGCCTCGCACCGGTTTCTCGACAAGCTCGAAACGAACGGGTGTGGTGCAGTCCGGGCAGAAGATGCTGGGTATTGCGGCGAAAGCCACGAACAGTGGAACTACCGATCACGGATTAGCTGCGATTGCATTCAGTGCTGAACGAGCAGGACGTTATATGAGCGCGCAGGTCCTTGGAGGTCATGTCCTCCACCACTGTCGATGTTCCGTCAAAGTGCCGGTCTTTGTATTTCGCCCACCATCCAAACCTTCGCTCTATTCCAGATGTGACAGGAGCGGGGGTGATTTGTACCGTAACTTTAAGCAGTCGGATGCCGTGTCCGAAAACGGTTAGGTTATCAGGAGCGACCCTCTCAATGGTGCGGGGATCGTGAACATCCCGAAATCTCACAAGCATTGGATAATTTGGCGGCTGCAATTCGACCACGTCCTTATGCCCGATCAGTTTGGCATGGGTTTCTTCATAAGAGTTGCTGTACCGACCCCTTAATAATGCCTGAGCATTGCGCTCGGGACTCGCATTACTCCAGATTCCAGACAGGAGCGCGAATAGAGTCTGCCCACCTGGCAGGTCGACCGCAACCGCTTCACCGCGCGCCGACATGATTAGACCTCTCGGATTATCGATATTGAGGCTGCTTTCGATCGATGAATAGACCTCGATGACGCTGGAACCAGCCTTTATCCCCTCAGGTGTCTGCACCTCTACTGTCAGGCGGTAGCGATAGGTCGGAAGCCGCTTGGGCAACACATCACAAGCCATCACATTGGAAAGGACGGTCATGGATAGCGCCACCCGCGCCAAGAACATGCGGCGGTTCATGAGATTTTCTCCGGCTTGGGCGTTTGCTGCATGGGTCGACTATAGCGGGAAAGTGTAATGGACGGGTCAACACTGTCCTACACGCTCCCCCTGACGATATCCTGCGGCAATGGCTCAAACAAAAACGCAGCAAAGCTATCGGGTTACACTCGACGGACGACTCCCTCCGCGCGAAGTTGCGGAACCGCTGGCAACCCGCAACTTCCGCAACTTCGTTGGATTTTCCGCATGCGTCGTCAGGCCGGATCGACGACCTTCAGAAACTCGCCTTCAGCCCATCGATCACGAATTGTGCGGCCAGAGCGGCAAGCAAAACGCCCAAGAGGCGCGTGATGACCGCCTCTATGCGCTGACCGAGCAGCTTCATGAGCGGACCGGCGGCGAGCAGCGCGCCGAGCATCAGGATGAGGACGGCGGCAAGGGCGGCGATAACGGCGAGGCGTTCCGTGATGCCGTCCGCGCGGGCCATCAGCAGCATGACGGTGGCGATGGAGCCTGGCCCCGCGATCATCGGCATGGCCATGGGGAAGACGGAGACGTCCTCCACCTCGGGCGTTTCGGCGATCTTCTGCGCGCGGTCCTCGCGACGCTGGGTGCGTTTCTCGAACACCATGTCCATCGCGATCAGGAAGAGCATGATGCCGCCCGCAATGCGGAAGCTGTCGAGCTGAATGCCCAGAACGCCCAGCACCTGCTTGCCCCACAAGGCGAAGATCAGGAGGATGAAGGTGGCGATAATGACGGCGCGGAGTGCCATCGACCGGCGCTGGGCACTGTTCGCGCCGGTGGTCATGCTGGCGTAGATGGGCGCGCATCCCGGCGGATCGATCACCACGAACAGGGTGACGAAGGCCGAGATGAAGAGTTCGATCAAAGCCCGTCCGGCCTTGGCAGACCGGCGCGTGCGCAGGCGGCGACCAGCGTGTTGCGCAGGAGAACAGCGATGGTCATCGGCCCTACCCCACCGGGAACCGGCGTGATGGCCCGGACGTGGCTGATCGCCTCCGCCGTGGCGACATCGCCGACAAGGCGGGTCTTGCCCTCCTCAAGCGCGGGCACGCGGTTAATGCCGACGTCGATGACGGTCGCACCGGGCTTGATCCATTCGCCCTTCACCATTTCCGGACGGCCGACGGCGGCGACAACGATATCGGCGCGGTGGACGACCGAGGCGAGGTCCTTCGTGCGGCTGTGCGCCAGGGTCACAGTGCAGCTTTCCTGCAGCAGAAGCTGCGCCATCGGCTTGCCGACGATGTTCGAGCGGCCGATGACTACCGCCTCCAGCCCCGACAGGTCGCCAAGCTCGTCCTTCAGCAGCATCAGGCAGCCGAGAGGCGTGCAGGGCACAAGCGTCTGCTCCCCTACGGCCAGCTTGCCGACATTGGCGATATGAAAACCGTCGACATCCTTGGCGGGATCGATCGCGGCGATGACGGCGGCTTCGTTGATATGGCCGGGCAAAGGCAGCTGGACGAGGATGCCGTCGACGCGATCATCCTCGTTCAGTTCCTCGATCAGGTCGAGCAGGTCTTCCTGACCGATCGTCTCAGGCCGCTTGAACTCGAAGCTTTCCATGCCGGCCTCGACCGTCATCTTGCCTTTGCTGCGGACATAGACGGCGCTGGCCGGGTCCTCACCGACGAGTACGACCGCAAGACCAGGCTTTCTCCCGGCTGCGTCGGCAAAGCGGGCGACGGCGTCGGCAACCTGCAGACGCAGACCGGCCGCGAACAGCTTTCCGTCAATGATCTTGCCGATGGTCATGGCCTATCCGTCAATGTTTCGCGCCGGGCTGTCAACGCATTGACCCGCACTGTGATCCCCGCGCCTGCAAAGCGGCGGGATTACACCAGCGAGGAAAAAAGCGGCGGCAGGATCGCCTGCCGGATGATGAGGATGGCGAGCAGGACCACCATCGGCGAGAGATCCAGCGCGCCAAGGTCCGGCATGATCCGTCGTATCGGCCGGTATATGGGCTGCGTCATGCGATCCAGCGCGTACATGATGTTCCGCACGAAATCATTATAGGTGTTGATCACGTTGAACGCGATCAGCCAGCTCAAAATCGCCTGAATGATGATGATCCACCACAAGACGTCCAGCAGGATGACGATGATCTGATACAGCGCGTAAGCCATGCGAACTCCGATTGGCGGACCGTAAGGCCCTGTCCCTCTCTACCCGAGCAGGAGGCGCCGGGACAAGCGCGGGACGTGTGATTTTCTGTGAACAGCCGTTACAGATGCACCAGCGTACCTGCGCCGCGCCGGGTGAAGATTTCCAGCAGCATCGCATGCGGCACCCGACCGTCCAAGATGACGGCGGCGTCCACCCCGCCCTGCACCGCGTTAAGGCAGGTTTCCAGCTTCGGTATCATACCGCCTGATATAGTTCCGTCGGCCTGAAGCCCGACGATCTTCGCCGGATCGAGATCGGAAAGCAGTTCCCCGCTCTTGTCGAGAACGCCCGGCACGTCGGTCAGCAGGAACAGGCGCGCCGCGCCCAAAGCCGCCGCGATCGACCCCGCCATGGTGTCGGCGTTGATATTATAGGTGCTGCCGTCCTCACCGATGGCGATCGGGGCGATGACCGGGATCATCCCCGCCCCGCTGATCGTGTCCAGAAGGGTCCGGTCGACCTTCGACGGTTCACCGACGAAGCCAAGATCGACCGCCTGTTCGATGTTGCTGTCAGGGTCCTTGCGGGTCCGCAGCACCTTGGTCGCAGTGACGAAGCCGTCGTCCTTGCCCGATATGCCCACGGCGCGGCCGCCCGCCTGGCCGATCCAGTTGACCAGTTCCTTGTTGATGGCCCCGGACAGGACCATCTCGGCGACCTTAGCGGTTTCCGCATCCGTCACGCGCAGGCCATCGACGAAGCTGCTTTCCAAGCCGAGTTGCTTGAGCATTGCGCCGATCTGCGGCCCGCCGCCATGGACGACGATCGGGTTGATGCCGACCGCCTTCATCAGCACCACATCCTCGGCGAAATCGCGCGCCAGCTCCGGATCGCCCATGGCATGGCCGCCATATTTCACCACGAAGGTCTTGCCCGCATAGCGCTGCATGTAGGGCAGCGCTTCGGTCAGCGTTTCCGCCTTGGCTAACAGGGCGGGATCGGGATCATGCTTGCTGGTCATGGGCGCGCGCATAAGGCTAATGAGCGAGCGCTGCAAGGAGAGTGAGCCAGCGTTACCTAGCAATTTGCCTTACATCCGTTCGTGCTGAGTAGAGACTGAGCGAAGCCGAAGGCTCGTATCGAAGCATCTCTGCGCCAAGCTCTGATCCTTCGATACGCCATTTCGTCTTCGCTCAATGGCTACTCAGGACGAACGGAGTTTGGGGAAATTCAAGATTACGGTCTATCCAGCCGGCGTCCCAGAGCCACGGTCGCGGAAATGAGCGGGGGGACGAGGACGATGGACAGGATCACCTTCGTCACCATCTGGCCGGCCATCAGTCCGCCTATCTCCCGCTCACCGACGAAGGAAATAGTGATGAACAGCATGGTGTCGACAATTTGCGAGATGACGCTAGCGACCATCGCGCGCAGCCAGAGCATCTTGCCCTGCCCCCCGGCAAACTTCGAGAAAATGAAGACATTGAGCGTCTGCGACGTGCCGTAGGAGATCAGCCCGGCAATCATCATGCGCGCGCCCTGCCCGACGACGATCGGGAATGCCGCAATTGCGGGAGGATACATGCCGGAATCGACCGGCAGGGCGATCACGAACTGGATAAGCAGCGCAGAGGTGATGAGGGGGACGAAGCCAAAGCGGACAAGCGTCGTCGCGATCTTCTGCCCATGCAGTTCCGCCACCGCGCTGCTGAGGATCACGAGCAGGAGAAAGGCGAAGATGCCCGCCTCCACAGCGAGGGGGCCAAGCGCCACCTGTTTCACGCCCAGAACCCCGGCGATGCAGACCATGCCGCCGTACAGGACGGAGAAAAGGAACAGCGATCGGGTAAGGGCGGGCGTTGGGGACGTGCTGGACATCCCCAACGCCTTATCGGCAATCAGTCCGGCGGGAAAGGCGCATTGCGTCCCGCCGGGCGGGAGATATCAGGCGGCCGCCTTCACCGAGTCCATGTCAATGACGAAGCGATATTTGACGTCGCTTTTCAGCATCCGCTCATAAGCCGTATTGATCTCCTGGATCGGAATCGCCTCGATGTCGGACAGGATGCCGTGCTCCGCGCAAAAATCGAGCATCTCCTGCGTCTCGGCAATGCCCCCGATCAGGGAGCCAGCGAGCGTCCTGCGACGGAATATCAGGTTGGCAATGGATGGCGACGGGTGCGGATGTTCCGGTACGCCGACAAGCGTCATCGCACCATCGCGCTTCAACAACAGCATGAACGCATCGAGGTTGTGCGAAGCCGCCACTGTGTTCAGGATGAAGTCGAAGCTGTTTGCGTGGGCGTCCATCTGCGCCTGATCGCGCGAGACGACGACCTCATCAGCGCCAAGGGCCAGGGCATCCTGACGCTTGGATTCACTGGTGGTGAAGGCCGCGACATGGGCGCCCAGCGCATGGGCGAGCTTGACGCCCATATGGCCAAGGCCGCCAATACCGACGATGCCGACCTTCGTACCCGGCCCGACCTTCCAGTGGCGCAGCGGCGACCAGGTCGTGATGCCGGCGCAGAGCAGCGGCGCAACGGCGGCCAGGTCCGTTTCGGGATGAGTCACCTTCAACACGAATTCCTCGCGCACGACGATATGGTCCGAATAGCCGCCAAAGGTGTATCCGAAGTCCGGATCAGGCGCGCCATAGGTGCCGGTGAACCCATTTTCACAAAATTGTTCCAGCCCCTCATCGCACGCGGAGCAATGCTGGCAGCTGTCGACCATGCAGCCGACCCCAACGAGATCGCCCACGGCGAATTTCGTGACATCACCGCCAACAGCCGTCACCTTGCCTACAATCTCATGGCCGGGAACGCAGGGATAAAGGGTACCTTCCCACTCGCTGCGCGCCGTATGCAGATCGGAGTGGCAGACGCCGCAATGCAGGATGTCGATCGCGACATCATTTGCGCGGGGAGCCCGACGGTCAAAGGTGAAGGGTGCAAGAGGCGTTTCGCCGGACTGCGCGGCAAAGCCATGGGCTTTCGTCATGGGGGTCTCCGGAAAAATCTTATGAGTGCAGGGCAAAGGCAGGACACCGTCATTGCCATGCCAGATTTAGGTGCAGTGCACAAAAGGACAAGGGATGCGCCCGAAAAGCTGATAAAAATGGCAGGCCCCCTAGTCCGCCCCCAGTCGCGGTGTATAACCGCCAGGTTTGGTCGCAACGACCCCTCATCATGCTGAAAGGGCCGCATGAAATTCCTGATCGGCATCGCCGGCATCGCTTTGCTCCTGCTTATCGCCTTCGCGCTGTCCTCGAACAGGCGCGCGATCCGGTTGCGCGTGGTTGGCGCGGCCTTTGCCCTGCAAGCCGGCATCGCCCTGCTGGTGCTCTATGTTCCGGCAGGGAAGAGCGTGATCGCCGGCATGTCCCATGGCGTCGCCAACCTGCTCGGCTATGCGCAGGCGGGAACGGATTTCATCTTCGGACCGCTGGCGAAGCCGGAGATTGGCGGCGCGAGCTTCGCGATCGCGGCGCTGCCTGTCATCATCTTCTTCGCCAGCCTCGTTTCGATCCTCTACTATCTCGGCATCATGCAACTGGTCGTCCAATGGGTCGGCGGCGCGATCCAGAAGGTGACGGGCGTGTCAAAGGTGGAGTCGCTGTGCGCCGCCGCCAACATCTTCGTCGGGCAAAGCGAAAGCCCGCTGGTGATCCGTCCCTATCTGGCCGCGCTGACGCCGCCGCAACTGTTCACGGTGATGACATCAGGCATGGCCGGGGTCGCAGGTACGATCCTGGCTGCCTATGCGTCCATGGGCATCAAGATCGACTATCTTCTTGCCGCCAGCTTCATGGCCGCGCCTGGCGGGTTGCTGATGGCCAAGATCATGATGCCGGACAATTCCGAGGACCCCGAGATCGATCCAGTCGTGATTCCTGAGGCATCGCACGACGAGGAGCGGCCCGCGAACATCATCATGGCGGCGGCACAAGGCGCGCAGACCGGCGTCAAGCTGGCGGTTGCGGTCGGCGCGATGGTGCTGGCGTTCGTGGCGCTGGTGGCGCTGGCCAACGGCCTGCTGGGCGGCGTCGGAGCGTGGTTCGGTTATCCAAGCCTAAGTTTTCAACAGCTTCTCGGCTATATCTTCGCACCGGTCTCATATCTGTTGAACGTGCCATGGAACGAGGCTCAGGTGGCGGGCGGCCTGTTTGGCACCAAGGTCGTCTTGAACGAATTCGTCGCCTATATCGAGCTGGGCAAGGTGCAGAGCAGCCTGTCGGCGACGACGATTGCGATCGTCACATTCGCGCTTTGCGGCTTTGCCAATTTCAGTTCTATCGCGATCCAGATGGCGGTGACCGGCAACCTGGCCCCTAATCAGCGGCCGATGATCGCCAAGCTGGGCATCAAGGCGTTGGTGGCGGGATCGCTGGCGAACCTGATGAGCGCGGCGCTCGCGGGACTGATGCTGTCGATCTAGGGGCCAGCATCAGCCGGCCCCCAGGTGACATCCTTACAGTGAAGGGACGGGTTCCGGGCCGGAATAGTCGTAGACGCCCTTGCCGGTCTTGCGGCCATACCAGCCCGCTTCGACATATTTCGTCAGCAGCGGCGCGGCGCGATATTTGGGATCGCCGAAATCCTGCTGCAGGACCTTGAGGATCTCAACGATCGTATCGAGGCCGATCATGTCCGCAAGCCACAGCGGACCCATCGGGTGACCGAGGCCGAGCTTCACGCCCTTGTCGATATCCTGCGCGGAACCGACGCCCTCACCCAGCGCGAAGAAGGCTTCGTTGATGAGCGGCAGGAAGATGCGGTTGACGACGAAGCAGGGAGAATCCTTGGCGAGGACGGCTTCCTTGCCGATCTTTTTGGCATAGTCGCTGGCGATGGTGACGGTGGCTTCGCTGGTGGCAAGACCGCGAATGACCTCAACCAGCCCCATCAACGGCACGGGATTGAAGAAGTGGATGCCGACAAAGCGCATCGGGTCGATAACCGACTGGGAAAGCCGGGTGATGGAGATGGACGAGGTGTTGGTCGCCAGCACCGCATTCTCGCCAAGCACCTTTGCGGCCTCGGCGAAGATGACGCGCTTGATGTCTTCGCGCTCTGTCGCGGCCTCGATGATCAGACTGGCGGGCGCCATGGCTTCATAGCCACTGACAGGCGTTATGCGGGCGATCGTGGCTTCAGCGGCGGCCGAATCGAGCTTGCCCTTTTCGACCAGGCGGTTGATCTGCTTCGCTATACCGTCCTTGCCCTTTTGCGCCCGGGCGACGTCGACGTCCGAAAGAAACACATCATAACCGGCCTGCGCGGACACCTGCGCAATGCCTGCGCCCATTTGCCCTGCGCCGATAACTCCCACTGACTGCATGTCTCTACCTCTTCATGTCTGAATTGCCGACATGCCCTACCCCGTGCGGGAACAACACGCCATTGGCAAAAACATGGGGTCAGTCAGGCCTGCGCGAGGATCATCGCGAACATGTCGCCGGGCGTGGTCCATTCCCGGACAGGCTCCCAGCCGCCGGCGCGCAATAGCAGGCGTGCGTCGCGGGGCCCGTATTTATGGCTGTTTTCCGTATGGATCGTCTCGCCAGCTTGCATCGAGAAGCGGCAATTATCCACCGTGAAATTGACGTCCCGCAGCACCTCCAGATGCATTTCGATCCGCGCGGCGTCGTCATTCCATATGGCGCGATGGGTAAAGGCGTCGACGGGTATGGTTCCGCCCAACTCGCGGTTGATCCGGACAAGCAGGTTCATGTTGAACTGCCCTGTCACGCCTGCGGCGTCATCATAGGCCGCGACTAGCGTATCCACGTCCTTCACCCGATCCATGCCGATCAGCAGCATGGCCCCGCTTCCCAGCGAGGCGCGCATCGTGCGGAGCAAATCGACACCTTCCGCAGCGGTCATATTGCCGATGGTGGACCCAGGAAAAAAGCCAAGTTTGGGCATTGTGGAGATGCCGTGGGGCAGACTGACGATCTTCGTGAAGTCCGCCTCCACCGGGACGACCGGCAAGCCTGGGAAACGAGAAGCCAGCGCCGCGCTGCTTTCACGCAGGAAATCGCCGCTGATGTCGACGGGGATATAAGCGGCGGGGTCGATCGCGGACAGAAGATGCGGCGTCTTTATCGCGCTTCCCGCGCCAAACTCCACAACTGCGCGGCCGGGGCCGGTCAGTGCGCCCACCTCTGCGCAATGCGCAGCCAGCATCGCGGTTTCGACACGGGTCGGATAATATTCCGCAAGTTGAGTGATCTCCTCAAACAATTCCGATCCCCGCCGGTCGTAAAACCAGATGGGCGGCGTGGATTTGGGGGAACGGGAAAGACCCTGAATGATGTCGTTGCGGAAGGCCGGATCAGCGGTGGGCTGACTGGAGTCGTGATCGCGTTCAAGCAGCATCAGATGTCCTTCGCAAGCCGGACGCCGGTGAACTGCCAGCGTTGATGGGGATAGAAGAAATTGCGGTAGCTGGGACGCATATGCCCTCTGGGGGTCGCGCAACTGCCGCCGCGCAGAACGAACTGCCCGGACATGAACTTGCCGTTATATTCCCCCACGGCTCCTTCAGCCGGACGAAAACCGGGATAGGGGCGATAGGCGCTGCCGGTCCATTCCCACACGTCGCCGAACATCTGGGCGAGGCCATCGGCCTGCTCGCAGGCGCGGGGGCGCGGCGCGGCGGCGCGGTCAAGCTGATTGCCACCGTCGGGATCGAGCGCCTGTGCGGCGGTTTCCCATTCCGCCTCGGTCGGCAGGCGGGCGTCCGCCCAACTGGCATAGGCATCTGCCTCGAACAGGCTGACATGCGTCACGGGAGCTGCAGGATTGACGGGGTGCCTGCCATCATGACCGAAACGCGTCCAACCAGACCTGCTGTCATGACGCCAGTAGAGAGGCGCTTCAATCCCCTCCCCCTGCACCCAGGCCCAGCCGTCGGAAAGCCAATGCCGCGCCTCTCGATACCCGCCGTCGGCCATGAATTCCAGCCATTCGCCGTTGGTGACCGGGCGATGCGCAAGGGCGTGGGGTGTCATGATCACCTGATGGGAGGGGCCTTCACAATCGAAGGCGAACCCCTCCCCGACATGGCCGATCTCTGCGACGCCGGCATGCCCCTCGATCCAGCGGATCGGGTCAGGCATGGGCGCTGGCATGGCGCTGGGCGTGGTCCACATGGCCGGCTGCAACGGGTTTTGGGCAAACAGATAGAGGATATCTGTCAGGAGCAGTTCCTGATGCTGCTGCTCGTGATTAAGGCCAAGGGCAACGAGATCGCTCGCGACCGGGGAAAGCTCTGGCAATGCGTCACATAACGCTGCGTCGACATGACGGCGGTAGTTCAGGATTTCCCTCAGCGTCGGGCGGGTCAGGAGACCACGATGTGCGCGGCTGTGGCGCGCGCCCTCCGCCTCATAATAGCTGTTGAACAGATAGGAAAAGCGATCGTCAAAGGGCCTGTACCCCTCCACCTGATCGCGGAGGATAAAAGTTTCGAAAAACCAGGTGACATGCGCGAGATGCCATTTGGCCGGCGAGGTGTCTGCCATGGCCTGAACCGTGGCGTCCGCGTCGGAAAGGGGTTTGGCGAGCATCTCGCTGAGCGTGCGAATGTCAGCATAGCGTTGCTGATGCACAGGCGCTGGGCGTGATCGATCGGTGATCGGCATTCGGCCCCTTTCAAATGCGGTCTGTCCGCTCTTCATGAACCACAAGCGCGCGAGAGCCGAATTGGGTTCGTCCAATCCAGATATTTTCTCGTTACGCGGATATAATGGTTAACGCGATGCACTTCAACGCGAAGCGCCGGGGACCCACTTGATATCGTCAGCGCCATTGCCGTTAAGGCGGCGGGCCATGACGAACAGATGATCCGAGAGCCGGTTGATATAGGCAAGGGCGATCGGATTGAGCGCCACATGCGCAGCAGCAGCGGTTGCGCTGCGTTCGGCCCTGCGTGCAATAGCGCGGGCAAGGTGGATTGCTGAAGCGGCCGGAGAGCCTCCCGGCAGGATAAAGCTGTCTAGCGGCTTCAGATCGGCATTCATCGCATCAATTTCATGCTCCAGCCGCTTCACCTGCGATTCGACGATGCGCAGCGCCCAAGCTGGTTCGTCGCCTTCGACAAGCGGCGTCGCGAAGTCTGCGCCCAGATCGAACAAGTCGTTCTGGATCATGCGCAGCCAATGGGCCTCCGGACTGTCACCCAACGCCAGCACGGCAAGGCCAAGGGCGCTGTTCGTCTCATCGACATCCCCTACCGCCGCCATGCGCGGATCATGCTTCGCAATGCGTGAACCATCGACCAGTCCGGTCGTACCGGCATCACCGGTCCGGGTGTAAATCTTATTGAGCTTGACCATTATCGGAGCGCCTCAGCGGTTTCCACCGTTCATCAGCAGGAGGATCGCCACGAGCAGAACGGCAATCGCCTGGAAGCCGATACGGGCGAACATCATCTTGTTCTGCTTTAGGCTGGATGCGCTGGGCCCCGGTTCGGTGGAGTTCAGTTCTTCCTTCGTCGTCTGAAGAAACACGACGATACCGCGAATGAGCATGACGACGGTCGCGATAGCGGCCGCGATGATGAGCAGGACGAGGAAAGTGTTCATGTCGGTAATCTACGGCTCCGACAGCGAAATGCCAACCGGAAAGACCCCGGCGCGCAGATCGCGGACCAAAATGCCGGGATCAACGCCTGCCTCCCGCAACTCGGCAAGGGTTATGCCGTGCGTGCGCTTTGCGAGGCGCTTGCCATCCGGCCCCAAAAGCAACCGATGATGGCGGTAGAGCGGGGTCGGCAAGCCAAGGAGCGCCTGCAGCAGCCGGTGAATGTCGGTCGCCGCCATCAGGTCCTGTCCGCGCAGGACGAAGCTGATGCCCATGGCCGCATCATCCACAGTTGCCGCTAGATGATAGCTGGTCGGCGCATCCTTGCGCGCAAGCACAACGTCGCCAGCAAGCACGGGCGCCGCCGCAATCCGTCCCTGCACATCATCGATCCAGTGCAGAGGACCGGCGATAGCGGCGGCCTTCGCCATATCGATTCGCCAGGCATGGGGCGTAAAGGCCATGCGCGCCTCCCGCTCTGCCTCAGACAAGTGACGGCAGGTTCCTGGATAAAGCGGCCCTTCCGGCCCGTGCGGCGCGGAGGCGCTGGCGGCGATGTCCGCGCGCGTGCAGAAGCAGGGATAGACGAGGCGCATCGCCTTCAGCCTGTCCAGCGCATCCTCATAGAGCGTCAATCGCTGTGACTGGCGGACCATTTCTCCATCCCAGCCAATACCAAGCCATAGGAGATCCTCGACGATGCCGTTGACATGCTCTTCCCGGCTGCGTGCGCCATCGATATCCTCGATGCGCAGGTGGAATGCGCCGCCCGTGTCGCCGGCGGCGTCATGCGCCATCAGCGCCGACCAGGCATGACCGACATGCAATCGGCCGGTTGGACTGGGCGCAAAGCGGGTCACCATATACTGTGGGCGATGGACCGGGTTCATACAGCCTCTTGACGCGCCATGATGGTTAATGCTGTCATGTTCCCGTCACGTTTTTTGCGATAAAGGCGTGGCAGACAAGGGGGTAGAATTTTTCTATGTACCATCCCGACCTGATACGGCACCCGGAGAATTGCCCGGCGCTGGTGTTGAACGCAGATTACACGCCGCTCAGCTATTATCCACTCAGCCTGTGGCCCTGGCAAACCGCGATCAAGGCTGTGTTTCTGGAGAGAGTGGACATCGTATCCACCTACGAGCGCGAAGTGCATTCTCCCAGCTTCCAGATGAAAATTCCTTCGGTGATTGCGCTGAAGCAATATGTGCGGCCGTCCGAGCATCCGGCCTTTACGCGGTTTAACCTTTTCCTGAGAGACCGCTTTTCCTGTCAATATTGCGGGACAGAGCGCGATCTGACCTTCGACCATGTCATACCACGCCGCGCCGGCGGACGGACGACATGGGAAAATGTCGCGACCGCCTGCTCCCCCTGCAATCTGCGCAAGGGCGGGCGCACGCCGAAGGAAGCCGGTATGCGACTGCACGTCCAGCCAATCCGGCCGACGACATGGCATCTACAGGAAAACGGCCGCGCCTTTCCACCCAACTATCTGCACGATAGCTGGCACGACTGGCTGTATTGGGACGTCGAACTACTCGCTTAAGCCGCTGGCAACCAGTCGAGGTCAAGATCGGTATAGCGATTGGTGTAATGGCCAATCTCTTCCAGCGCAGCCTCGTCCAGCAGCGTTATCCGGCCATTGGCGCGCGAGATCAGGCCGTCGGCCTCCATCTGCCGAATCATCCGGTTCACATGGACCGAGGTCAGGCCCACCGCGTCGCCAATCTCCTCCTGCGTCAGCTTGAGGTCGAAACTGTTCGTGATGCTGTCATCCATCAACCGTAACCTGTCGATGATGTCGAGCAGGAAGGACGCAACGCGCGCACGCGCCGACGAACGGCCCAGCGATGCAAGCCGATCCGTGAGAGCGACGCGTTCCATCTGGGACAACACGAACATCAGCGCAGCGACCCGGGGGTGCTCCTCCAGCAAAGTGCGCAATGAATGTTTGTCGAAGGGGCACAGCACAGAATCCGACAGGGCGACCAGAGATTCCGGGGATTTCCTGTAAACAGTGCTGGCTGATCCAATGAAATCGCCCGCAAAATAAACACGCAATATCTGGCGGCTGCCGTCAGGGAGAATGACATAGCTCATGACCCGTCCTGCGCGCAGAACATACAGTTCGGTGACGGGTTCATTAGCGCGCTGTATCATGGCACCGCGCTTCACCTTGCGCTGATTTTCCTCCAACCGAGCGAGCGCCGCACGCTCCCGATCGGTGAGATTCAGATGCTTCTCCAATCTATCCGCAAAACAACTTCCACTCACGCGACAGCCTTTTCTAAACAAGGTTTCGTTACGGAGGTAAAACGCCCCATGCGCCTTTTGGCTGCATTGGGGGGATTTGCACTAACTTCGATCAAGGGAAGCCGCGCGATTCTCTTTTTCCCTTCAAAGACTTGGAGGAAATATGTTTGCGGGTGATTTTTCCGCCCCTCCCGCGCCTTGCAAGCCGCGCGCTAGGCTTTATGAAGCGAGGCAATGGATCGCATTCACATACGCGGTGGCCATGTCCTGAAAGGGCGGCTTCCGATCTCCGGCGCGAAAAACGCAGCGTTGACGTTGCTCCCCTGCGCCTTGCTCACGGACGAACCGGTAACGCTGCGGAACCTGCCGCGCCTTGCCGATGTGGACAGCTTCGGCCACCTCCTCAACCAGCTTGGCGTATCGACGATGATCGAGGGCGCAAGGCCGGAAGATTTCGGCCGAGTAATGACCCTGCGCGCCGGGAGGGTGACGTCAACCGAGGCGCCCTATGACATCGTGCGCAAAATGCGCGCGTCTATTCTGGTGCTTGGACCATTGCTCGCACGGGCAGGTGAAGCGACCGTTTCCTTGCCGGGTGGCTGCGCCATCGGTAATCGGCCCATTGACTTGCATCTCAAGGCGCTCGAAGCCTTTGGCGCAGTGATCGAGATTGCGGCGGGCTATGTACGAGCAAGCGCGCCGGACGGCGGGCTTCCCGGTGGAACCTTCACATTCCCGGTCGTGTCCGTCGGCGCGACGGAGAATGCGATCATGGCCGCCGTGCTGGCGAGCGGCACCTGCATTCTCCACAATGCGGCCCGCGAGCCGGAGATCGTCGACCTGTGCAACCTGCTGGTGGCCATGGGCGCGGACATTGAGGGAATCGGGAGCGACCGGATCACCATCCACGGCAAGGATCGGCTGCACGGCGCAACCTATAGCGTGATGCCCGACCGGATCGAAGCGGGCAGCTATGCCTGCGCAGCCGCGATCACAGGCGGCGAACTGGAACTGGTCGGCGCAAACGCTGGCGATATGCAGGCCATATTGGAAACGCTGCGCGAAACCGGCGTGGAAGTCTCCGCGAGCAAGACCGGCATCAAGATCGCCAGCAACGGCAAGTTGCGGCCCCTTTCCCTGTCCACCGCCCCCTTCCCTGCATTCCCCACGGACATGCAGGCGCAATTCATGGCCATGTTGACGCTTGCGGACGGCGCAAGTGTCTTGACCGAGACAATTTTCGAGAACCGGTACATGCATGTGCCGGAACTGGCCCGCATGGGCGCTGACATATCGGTTAACGGCCGCACCGCCGTCGTGCGCGGCGTGGAGAGGCTAACCGGCGCGCCGGTGATGGCCACGGACCTTCGGGCATCGATGAGCCTGATCCTGGCAGGCCTGGCTGCGGAAGGCGAGACGCAGGTCAACCGCGTCTATCATCTGGATCGCGGCTATGAGCGGCTGGAAGAGAAGCTGTCCGCCGTGGGCGCGGATATCGAGCGGGTCAGCGATGGCTGATTTTTGCGGCAATGAGACCGACCGGGCCGCGATCCTCGCCCTGTACGATCTGGATGCCGCGGGGTTCGAAGCGCTCGACGAGATCACCGACTTCGCTGGAGCGTTGTGCGACGTGCCGATCGCGCTGGTCAGCATCGTAGAGACAGAGCGGCAGCGCTTTCTGGCGCGGACCGGGCTGGATGCGACGGAGACGCCGCGCAGCGTGTCCTTCTGCGCGCACGCCATGTTGGGCGACGACCTTTTCGTCATTCCCGACGCGCGCCAGGATGCCCGTTTCGCCGACAATGGCCTGGTGACGGGAGCACCCCATATCCGCTTTTATGCCGGAGCGCCGCTGGTGTCGCCGGAAGGCGTGCCGCTGGGCGCCCTGTGCGTGATCGACAGCAAACCACGCGCGACCCTAACGCCGTTGCAGATGCAGGGGCTGATGGTCCTTGCAAAGCAGGTGACGGCCCATCTAGAAGGGCGGCGGCGGGAAATTCATGTGTCATCATGGGCGCAGGATCATGCCGTTGCCCTATCGGAAAGCGAGACGAAATTCCGAACGCTGGCCGATGCGATGCCGCAGATGGTGTGGTCGACGCTGCCCGACGGGCATCATGACTATTATAATGCCCGCTGGTATGAATTTACGGGCGTCCCGGAGGGATCCACCGACGGTGAAGGATGGAACGGTATGTTCCATTCGGAGGATCAGGACAGGGCATGGGCGCGCTGGCGGCATTCGCTGGAAACCGGCGAGCCCTATGAGATCGAATATCGCCTGCGCCACCATAGCGGTGACTATCGCTGGACGTTGGGCCGGGCGATGCCGATCCGCGATGCCGAGGGGCGGATCACACGCTGGTTCGGAACCTGTACCGACATCCATGAGCAGAAGGTGATGGCCGACCAGCGGGAAATCGTGTCCCACGAACTGTCGCACCGGATAAAGAACATCTTCTCCGTCATCGGCGGGCTGATCGGCATTTCGGCCCGGGAGCATCCGGAAATTGCGCCAGCGGCGGACGAACTCCGCGAGCGGGTTATGTCGCTTGGCCGGGCGCATGACTATGTCCGGCCGCACAGCCAACAGTCCGCGTCAAGGATGGGGCAGAACAGCCTGCTCGGCATATTGGCCGAGATATTCTCGCCCTATATATCGGGCGACGATGCGCGGGTTGAGATTGACGGGACCGACGTCGAAATAGATGATCGCTCCGCAACCCCGCTCGCCTTATTGTTTCATGAACTGGCGACCAATGCGGCGAAATATGGCGCGTTATCAAGCCCGAAGGGGAAGGTTTCGTTGCAGATCGGCAGCGAGAACGGTGTCTGCCGATTCCGTTGGCAGGAGAGCGGCGGACCGGCAATCACGACGCCCGGGCCGGACAGTTTCGGCACGCGCCTGATCTCGCTGAGTGTCGAGCGGCAGTTGGGCGGTAAGATAACCCGTGATTGGGCCGCGGACGGCCTGATCGTCAACCTTGGTATACCAATCCGTTCGATGAACAGAAATTCCGCCCCAGCGGCGTGAAACCCGAAATGGCGAGGGTGGAAAGATCGGGCACCTCATCAGCGATAGCCGATAGCGCCTCCCTGATCGTCTTTTCCCGAAACGGCTTGGTTATGACGCCCAGCGCCGTAGTGGACGCTTCGCCGATCTGAGCTGGGTTGGCTGTCACATAGATCACGCGCACGCCATGGCGAACGGAAAGCAGCTGACCGATCTCAGCGCCTGTAGGGCCATCACGCAGATTGAGGTCTACCAGAGCAATATCGCATTCTTCGGCGGCGAGCAGCGCGTCCTGGCGGTCGGCCGCTATTGCGCAGACATCCATACCTGCACTGTGGACGATATGCTCTATCTCCAGTGCGACGAAAATCTCGTCTTCAACAATCAATACGCGCTTGTTCATCAGTCATCCGGACAAAGGTGACTCGCTCAATACCTCAACGCGCTTCGAGTTCCGGCCAGCGAATGATTCATCACAACATGATGTCGATGGTATGGATGGCCAGCCCGACCAGACCGCCGACCAACGTGCCGTTGATCCGGATATATTGGAGATCGCGACCGACGGCATTTTCAAGTCGGCTCGTCACCGTACGCGCGTCCCAGCTCCGCACGGTTTCGCTGACCAGTTTCACGATGCCGTCACCGTAACTGGCCGCTGCGCCGACGGCCGTGCGGCGGGCGAAGCGGTTAATGAGCGATTTAAGGCGCTGGTCGCCCTGCAGCGTATCGCCAAGCTGCTGAAGCGCTTCACCCAGGCGGCCCGCGACGGCTGCCTGCGGATCACGGGCAGCCCGAAGGAGGCCGGCGCGCGCCTGTTCCCACAGACCGTCTATCCAGCGCTGCATGGCGGGGTTATCGATGATCTCGTCACGAATGCGGGCAACTTTCGCCTGCATGGCCTTGTCGAACTGAAGATCATGGGCGAGCTTGCGAAGTCCCTCTTCCGCCTTGTCACGGAGGGGATGACCGGGATCGGCAGCCATTTCGTCCAGCAGCTTCTGAAGCCCGTCGATGATTGCGTTGGCCAGTTTCTCGTCCAGCCCGGTCCAGCGCATGACGCTGCCCGCCTTATCATGCACCATCTGGCGGATCAGATGGTCATTCGCCTCCAAGGTCCGGCTTGCCCATTTCACAATGCCATCAAGCACCGGGGCATGACGACCGTCGCGCATCGCCGCCTCCAGCGCCTGGCCGGCCAGAGGGCCGATGTTGAGCGCGCGGAGGCGTTGCGCAAGCGCGGCCTTTGCCATGCCGCCCAATCTTTCCTGATCCAAACCCTCCAGAAGGTCGGCAGCGAGGCGAGAGGCACCGAGACGCAGGCGCCCGTCCCCGCCCCCGGGTTGACTAAGGAAACGGCCAGCAGCGGAGGCGACGTCCAGCCGGCGCATTCGCCGGGCAACGACCACGGGCGTCAAGAAATTGTCGCGGAGGAAGGTCGCAAGGGTATCGCCAATGCGATCCTTATTCCGGGGTATGATCGCCGTGTGCGGAATCGGCAGGCCAAGGGGATGACGAAACAGCGCCGTCACGGCAAACCAGTCGGCAAGCCCGCCAACCATGGCCGCTTCCGCGAACGATTGAATGAACGGCATCGCAGGATGGGCATTACCAAAGGCGCGGGCGGCGATGAACAGCGCCGCCATGGCCAGCAACATACCCGTAGCGACGATCCGCATCTGCTGCACGCCACCGGCGGGAAGCGACGGCGGTTGCCATGACGGTCGGATCATCCTCATCACCGCAAAACGGTTACGCCGCCGTTTCGTTCAGTCAAAGCGGATTTTGACGATCATTGGCCATTTATTCGGCCGGGTGCGGGATTGTTCCTGCAGCCGCCTCGTCGCCCTTATTGTAGGTCAGCAGGCGGCGGCTGAGACGCGGACCCACCCATGCCTCCACGCCCATGGCGAGGCTGAACGTCGCGGGAACGATGATCAGGGTGAGCAGGGTGGACAGAATCAAGCCGCCGATCACCGTGATACCCATGGGCGCCCGCCATGCGCCGTCGCCCGACAGGGATAGAGCCGTGGGCACCATGCCCGCGATCATTGCCACGGTGGTCATGACAATCGGCTGCGCACGCTTATGTCCGGCATCTACAATCGCCTCCCATTTGGGAACGCCCTTCTCAATCTCCTCAAGCGCGAAGTCGACCAGCAGAATCGAGTTCTTCGCGACGATGCCAAGCAGCATCAGCAGGCCGATGAATACCGGCATGGATATGGGCTGACCGGCAATGTGCAGAGCGAGCGCGCCGCCCAGCGGGGCCAGCAGCAACGAACCCATGTTCACGAATGGCGGCATCACCCGCTTGTAGAGCAGCACGAGCACCGCAAAGACGAGCATGATGCCCGACACGACGGCGACGATGAAGTTGTTAATCATCTCCGCCTGCCATTTGCTGTCGCCTGTGTTGAGCTTCTGCACACCCAGTATCTTCCCGTTCAAGACCTTGCTCATCGTCGGCAGCGCGTTCAGTTTCGCCATCGCTTGGCTGGTCACGAAGCCCGGCGCCAGATCGGCGCCGACGACTATACGCCGAATCTGGTTATAGCGGCGGATTTGCGTGGGGCCTGCGCCAAACTTCACGTCCGCCACAACCTTGAGCGGTACAAAGCCGCCCGATGCAGTCGGCACCGGCAGGTTTTCGATGGTCGAAATGTCCTTGCGGGAATCCTCCGAGATGGACACGCGGATCGGGATTTGGCGATCGGAAAGCGAGAATTTGGCGCTGCTCTGGTCGATATCGCCGATCGTCGCGATGCGGATCGTCTGGCTGAGCGCCTGCGTCGTCACGCCCATGCTTGCGGCCAGGTCCATGTGGGGATGAATGACGATTTCAGGACGCTGCATATCGCCCTGAACTCGGGAATCGCGCAGTTCGCGCAACTGCGACATTTCGCTGACGATCTGGTTGGCGGTCTTTTCCAGCCGCACGGGATCGTCGCTGCCGAACATGACGATGACGTCCCGTCCGAAGCCACCGCCAGACTGCGACTGGAAATTCACGCGTGCGTCGGCGATCTGCCGGAATTTCGGCGCTACGCTGCGTTCCCAGTCCACGCTGGAAATGCCCCGATCTTTCTTGAGGGTCAGGTATATCTGGGCCTGACCCGGCTGCTCGATATCCGCAAAGGCGGTGTCCACAACCTTAGTGTCTTGCGCCAGCATGTCGGCGACGCTTTGCGCGACCTTGCGGGTCTGTTCGAGCGTGCTGCCCGGGACCATCTCGACCTGGATTATGCTCGAATCCTGATTGGTCGTCGGCTGGAATGTCATCGGCAGCGTGGCGAACGCAATGATGGTCGCCACGAACGACAACAGGGCAATGCCCATCGTCCATACGCGATGATCAAACAGGCGCGCAAAACGCCGCCCCCACCAACTACGCGCGCCTGCAATGGCGCGCTCATAGCGGTCCTTGTCGAGCGACCATTTGAGGATGACCATATACCGGTCCATCATCCAGCCTTCGCCATGGCTTTCCTCGCCATGCGCCTTCAGAAAATAGGCTGCGATCATTGGCGTGATGAGTCGAGCAACCGCCAAGCTCATCAATACCGCCACAACGACCGTCATGCCGAACTGAATGAAGAACTGACCCGAAATACCGGGCATCAATGCGACGGGTAGGAACACGGCCACGATCGCAGATGTCGTAGCCAGCACCGCCAGTCCGATTTCATCGGCGGCGTCGATGGACGCCTGATACGCGGTCTTCCCCATGCGCATATGCCGCACGATATTCTCGATTTCCACGATCGCATCATCAACCAACACGCCAGCGACCAAGCTGAGCGCCAAAAGGGAGATGCCATTAAGCGTGAAATCCATCATCTCCATGAACCAGAAGGCCGGAATGGCGGACAGCGGAATGGCCAGCGCGGAGATAATGGTCGCGCGCCAGTCCCGCAGGAACAGGAAAACGATGACGACGGCCAGCACGGCCCCTTCGACCATGGCGGCCATGGCGGAGTGATATTGATCCTTGGTGTAATCGACGCTGGCGTACAGCTTCTTGAAGTGAACCTTCGGGTTTTCCTTCTCCAGCTTCTCCAGAACCTTCATCGACTCGTCATAAACAGTAACGTCGGAAGAGCCCTTGGCTTTTTCCAGGCTGAAGCTGGTCACCTGACGGCCGTTCATCAGCGCCAAGGAGCGCTGTTCGGCATACATGTCTTTCACTGTGGCGATGTCGGCCAGCTTGACCGTGCGATCGCCCGTGATCCGGATCTGCGTCTGACCGAGAGCATAGGCGTCCTGTGCGTTACCCAGTACACGCAGCGATTGTTCGGCGCCCGCAATCTCCGCACGGCCACCAGCGGCATTCACGTTGACCAGCCGTAGCTGTTCATTCACCTGCGCAGCAGTGATGCCCCGCGCCTGCAGCTTGGCGGGATCGATGATCACGCGGATTTCCCGGCTTACGCCGCCGCTGCGCTTCACCGCAGCCATGCCCTGAATGCCCAGCAGCTGCTTGGCGACGGTATTGTCGATATACCAGCTCAACTGCTCCAGCGTCATGTCCGTGGCTTCGGCGCTGAAATAGGCGATAGGTCCGCCATCAATGTCCACGCGGTTGACCTGCGGCTCCAAAATGCCGTCGGGCAGATCGCTGCGGACCTGATCGACTGCATTCTTCACGTCGTTCACCGCGCGATCCACGGGCGTGCCGATCGCGAACTGGACGAAGGTGTCGGTGCTGCCCTCGCGCGAGATGGAGGTGATCTCGTCTACGCCGCTGATGCCACGAACGGCGGCCTCAATCCGCTGGGTGACCTGCGTTTCCAGTTCCGTAGGCGCAGCGCCGGGCTGAACCACCTGGACCTCAACCGCCGGGAAGCTGACATCAGGGTTCTGATTAACGTCCATCCGATTGAACGCGACGAGTCCGGACAGCAAAAGCGCGACGAAGATGACAATCGGCGACACCGGGTTGCGGATGGCCCAGGCGGAAATATTGCGGAAATTCACTGTGTTCGCCTCTCTGCCCGTTCAGCGCTGTCAGGCGCTTATTTCGCGGCCTTCTGCAATTCCGGCCGGACCTTCTGCCCTGGTGTCAGGAATGCGCCGGCGGAAACCACCACCTTTTCCTGCCCCGTCAGGCCGGACGTGATCGCGACGCCCGCGCTGGATACCTGTCCGATGGTGACATCCCGGCGCTGCGCCTTGTTAGCGGCATCGATTACATAGACATAATTGCCCTTATCATCGCTCTGCACGGCCGATTCAGGCAGAAGGGGCGAGTCACCCGATCCGCTGACGATGCTCACGCCGGCAAAGCCTCCGGGACGAAGCGCAGGATCGAATTTGAGCGCAATGCGGGCGACGCCCTGCCGGTTCTGCGGATCGACGACCGGTGATATCTGCCACACATGCCCCGTAAAGCTGCGCGCGCCACCGACCGGCGTCACCGTGGCGGGAATACCGACCTTGAGCCGGGCGAGATCGCCCTCGCTGACCTGCGCCAACATTTCCATTTCCCCGGCCTTGGCCATGCGGAACAATACGCCTGTGCCGGCGGCTACGACCTGACCCGGTTCAACGGTGCGGGTCAGAACAAGTCCAGCGGCAGGAGCGCGGATATCCAGCCGGCCCGTGCGCGCGCGCTGCTCGCCCAGTTGGGCGACGGCGACGTTGACCTTTGCATCTGCCGCGTCGCGCGTAGCTGTCTTGCGATCAATATCCGCCTTCGAGATGAAACCGCGATCGACAAGCGCCTTGGCGCGGTCCAGTTCGGCCTGCGCAAGCTTGGCGTCGGCCTGTGCGACCTTCACCTGCGCGGCGAGGGAGCGTATCTGTTCAGATTGCACCGAGCGCTCGATCACAGCCAAGGTCTGGCCAGCGCGCGCCCAATCGCCCGGCTGAACGAGGACGCTGACAACCTGTCCGCCCTCTCCCACCACGGCGACAGGCATCTCCACACGCGCAGCGAGCGAGCCCGTGGCGCTTACAGTTCGCTGCACAGAGGACTGGCCGGGAACGATAACGGTGACCACGGGCGCAATGGCCCCTGCCGCCTTGTCTGCGCCCGCACCTGCAGCGTCGCCACCTTTACCCCGCACCATGATGGCGGCCGCGATAAGAATGATTACAACCCCGGCGAGCGCGAGGAGCAGAATCCGCCGTTTACGGCGGCGCGCCACGTCGTCGTCGAACTCGGCCATAGCCACATCACCCGCGAGCTGAGTTTCGAAATTCATTGCCCTACACTCATTTCCCAAGCGGCCATAACCGCTCCCGCAACTGTGTTATATGAATATATCACCGCGCTCAAGCCAAAAACGGCTTACGCTTATGTGCTTATCTTGGCTGCCCGCGGCTGGGAATGCCCGCATATCAGCCTATTTGCAAGTCTGAGCGTAGGGGGAGAGCGATCACCCCAACGTAAGACGCAGCCAGAATGAACGGATTGCAATCATTACGATAGCGGCCATTATACCGCATACATAACGAACGGCGAAATGGGGGCGAGCGATGGAATTGATGGGCTGGATTTTCCTGGGCCTGATCGTAGGTGCCATCGCCAAGCTCATCATGCCGGGTCGTGATCCGGGCGGATGCGTTGTCACGATCCTGCTGGGCATCGCCGGCGCCCTGCTTGCCGGTTACATCGGGCGCATCGCCGGGTTTTATCAGGAAGGCGAAAGGGCCGGGTATATCGCCGCGATTCTGGGTTCTATCGTCATTCTGTGCGCCTATCGCCTGCTGATCCGGCGGACCTAAACGCAAAGGGCCGACCCTCTTCCGAGAGCCGACCCTTCAAAACCATATTCCGGTTTTAGCGGAGCGAGCCGCGACGAACCAGATTGACGATCGCCAGCAGGATGACTGCGCCGATCAGCGAAACGATGAAGGAATTCACGGTCAGCACCTGATTGATCGTGCCACCATTGAAAATAAGTCCGCCAATAAATGCGCCGACGATGCCGACGACGATATTGAGCAGAATGCCCTGCTGCGCATCAGTCCGCATGATCATGCTTGCGAGCCAGCCGACGACGCCGCCAATGATCAACCAAAGAATGATTCCCATGATATGCTACTCCTTCCGAGCTTTCCCCACGCCAGGATATCCTGTGGGAGATATAACAGCGGAAGCCGGCCTGCGTTCCGCAGCGGGGAGATTATATTTCGGTTAAGCAACCATCTGGCGGATTTCCGGCCCGATACATGGTTAAGGCCGCCGACTCGGGAGAGCCGACGACCTTGAAACACTGGACAATACGCAGCGTCAGTATTTCTGCTGACGCTCGTACAGCGATTTATAGTGCTGGATACGCGTGACGCGCAGCCCGGGCATGCCCGACCGGTCGACAGCGCGTTGCCAGCCGGCAAATTCCTCCAGCGTCAGCGAATAGCGCTCGCACGCCTCGTCAACGCTCAGCAGCCCCCCATTCACGGCCGCAACGACCTCCGCCTTACGCCGGACCACCCAACGGGTCGTCGTGGGCGGGGGCAGGCTGTCGAGTGTCAGCGGCTCTCCCAGCGGGCCTACCACCTGGGCAGGGCGAATCTTGTGATTCTCGATCATTCTCACCTCAAAAAACGGCACGGGGCCTTTTGGCCTGTGGTTGGTCCACCTATTCCATGACAGCGTTGAACATCGGCTAAAGCGCCACGGTAAACGCCGTCTTCATTTTCATTGCCCCACCATTAATTGGTCTGAAATCAGGATATTGAAGCATCCTCCCAGCACAGAAAGATCCAGCATCGCGCCCCCGCGCGGTGCAAAGACTTCCGCCAGAACCGCAATGCGGTCAGCCTCTTCGACATTTTCATGCCAAAGGGACTCGACGGCGCGCACGGTCGGGCTGTCCGACTGCAAGGCTGTCGACGCAGCCAGCAGGACGGACAGATCGAGCGACAGCAGAGGCGTCGCCTCAGCCGCCGTGCGCTCCTGCATCCGGGAAAAACTCAAATCCATGAGAGCCTTAGTAGCCAGCAAAGGATAAAGGCGGGTAAACCCCATGGTCACAGACCGTTAGGGCGAATGAAGGCTTGATTAAGGCGGCTGGAAAATGGCGGAATTCCGGCCTATAGGCCTCTGTCATGCAAGGAGAATTTCAGATCGACCCGCCATTTTCGGCGCGCAGGATCGTCGTGGCCATGTCCGGCGGCGTGGATTCGAGCGTCGTAGCGGCGCTTGCCGCCCGAACCGGAGCGGAAACCATCGGGGTCACCCTGCAGCTTTATGATCATGGCGCGGCGACCGGGCGGACCGGCAGTTGCTGCGCCGGGCAGGACATTCGCGATGCCCGCGCCGTCGCCGACAAGCTGGGCATCGCCCATTATGTGTTCGACCATGAAAGCCGGTTCCGCGACACGGTCATCAACGATTTCGCCGACGAATATATGGCGGGCCGCACCCCCATCCCCTGCGTCAAATGCAATATGGGGGTGAAGTTCACCGACCTGTTCGCCCTCGCCCGCGACCTGGGCGCCGATTGCCTCGCCACCGGCCATTATGTGCGCCGGGTTCTGGGTCGCCAAGGCGCTGAACTGCATCGCGCCGCCGATCCGGCGCGCGACCAGAGCTATTTTCTGTTTGCGACCACGCAGGCGCAGCTCGACTATCTGCGCTTTCCGCTCGGCGGGATGCCCAAGCCGCAGGTGCGCGAGATTGCGGCGTCGCTCGGCCTGGCCGTGGCGCTGAAGCCCGACAGCCAGGACATCTGCTTCGTGCCCGATGGCGACTATGCCGCCGTGGTGCGCAAGGTGCGGCCGGACGCCGACGATGGCGGGGAGATCGTGCATGTCGACGGACGGGCGATGGGCCAGCACAAGGGGCTGATCCATTATACGGTCGGCCAGCGCAAGGGGCTGGAGATCGGCGGCCAGGCCGAACCGCTCTATGTCGTGCGGCTGGACGGCGCGGCGCGGCGCGTGATCGTCGGCCCGAAGCGGGCTCTGGCGGTTAGCGCAGCGACGATCCGCGACGCTAATTGGCTGGCGGACGACCTGTCCGGCCCACTGACCGCGAAGGTGCGGTCGATGGCCAAGCCCGTCCCGGCGCGAATGGCGGGCGACCGGCTGGTATTCGATGCGCTCGAATATGGCGTCGCGCCGGGTCAGGCGGCGGTGCTGTATGACGGCGACCGGGTGCTGGGCGGCGGATGGATCGGCGAGACGGAAGGCGTGGAGAGCGCGTTGGCGCTGGCTTAGGGTTGCGGGTCGGGCGGTAATAGCGCGCGCCTTCATTTGGCTGGGCCGCGCCGAAATGTTGCGATAAATCCAACGAAGTTGCGGAAGTTGCGGGTCGTGACGCATTTTGGTCCGGAAAGTCGCAACAAGGTCGCATGTTGGTCGCAGGTACGTCTTACTTGCGTCGCATGTACGTCGCACTTGCGTCTCACTACGTCGCATGGGCGTCCCATGTTGGTCTCATGTGCGTCGCACTCACGTCTCATACGCGTCCCATCCCGTCGCGCTCAGGTCGCAGGTGATTCCCGCTTGCGTCGCATTGGCGCGTTGGCGGGATCATTGACGTGACGCCCTGCGTGACGGGTGTGGCATAGAGTTTCATGCGGGGGATTAGAGCATGATCCATCGCATGTAGGACAGGAATGTATGGAGGCGATCAACGCCCGTCATGCCAGCGCAGGCTGGCATCTCGGGAGAGGCCACGCCAATAGGCCTGAGATCCCAGCCTTCGCTGGGATGACTGTGAAAAGCAGACCACCTACTATCGACCATTTGATGTCGTTCAAAGTGCCTTTGGCGTTTCCAGATAGCGGACATCGCAAAGCAGCGATAAGCAGGGTCAATGGGAATGTTAAAACTAGATCAGAGAACTGCCGAATATCAGTGGGCGACCGATATTGCCTTCGATGGCTTACGTCTGGAAGTCCTTTCGCCCGAAGGAGACATGCTTTTTGACGTTAGCATTCCCGAAGGTGGACCGATCACTGTCAACACCTTCGGGAAAGAGGTTGCCGCCGATGTGATGCTCGCAGCGATCGAAACCGCGCGGGGCGCGAGGTAGCCGCTCACGACCAATACCGGTCGTTTAGATTTGGTGCCAACCTGTTCTAATCTACCCGAGGAGAGCGCACGTTGGTTGCTCCAATTCTTTTCATCTTATTTCTAAATTTTTTCGCTATATCACTTGCTGTGGCGAGTTTGCGTGATGGTAAGCCCGCAATCGTGAGTATGTTGCTAGAGAGGTCTAAGGGTATCTCTATAACAAGGCATGATCAGCCGATCCGATATTGGCTGATAACAACGAACTACATTTTCAGCGCCTTAGGTCTTGCCGTTCTTACACCATCAATGATCCAGCAAATTCTCCACCAATAACGACACAATCGCTATCTTGCCGCAAAGTGGCAGAGGCGAAGACGGCAATCCGCCGAAATTGATAAGCGACAGTCCGCTTCCCACCCTTTTCGTCATCCCCGCGAAAGCGGGAACCCAACGCGCCTTGGGCATGCAAGGCATTGGAGGGGAGATGGGTTCCCGCCTTCGCGGGAATGACGGGATGTGAAATAGGGTGATGGATCGCTACCCACCCTTCTCGTTATCCCGGACTTGATCCGGCATCCCGCTGTTGCTCCGAGTTCGCCAGGAAGCGGGACCCCGGGTCGAGCCCGGGGTGACGAGGGAAACAATCGCTGAGCTAGATGGATCGATTGGCTCCATCCCGGTGAACGCCCTCTACCTTTCCGGATCGAGCAGGCAGCCGAAGCCCTTTTTGTATCGCGCAGTGCGGTTCGCCAGCAGGGGGACGCTGCCGGTCACGGCCTGGTCCGTGGGATCGTCCGAGACGGACACGATTTCCATGCCCGGTTCGGTGTCGCCCTTGCAGCTGTCCATCGTGCGCCCCTCGACATAGCGGCAGGAGCAGGTCATCCGCGCGCCATAGCCGGCGCCCACGGTGGCGCGCGCCTGCCACTGGCCCCATTTCCAGATGAAGAGCGCGAGCAGAAGCAGCACGACCACGCCCGCAATGATGCGCCATCCTTTCCGGCTTATCGATATGGCCTGCATCCCGTTTCCTTCCCGATGGCGTTCGGCCTAGCGGTCCCATGATCCGACCGGTATTTCCACCGAGCAACAAATCGCTCTAAGGAAGCGCGATGAACAGCAAAAGCCGTCTTCGCACAAGCCTTGCCATCGCGGCGGCCCTGTTTCTGGGTTCGGCGAGTGCCTACCTGATGCCGGCCCTGTCGCAATCGCCGCTACGCTACACCATCGCCCCGGACGCCGCTGTGGGGAGCGACGCGCTGCGCGCCGCCGTCGATCCGGTGTTCGACACGTCTGACATGGGCGAGACGCGCGCGCTGCTGGTGCTGCACAACGGGCGGATCGTCGCGGAGCGCTATGCGCCCGGATATGGGCCGGACAGCAAGCTGCTGTCCTGGTCGATGGCCAAGACGGTGACGGCGGTGCTGGTCGGGCTGATGGTGTCGGACGGGCGGCTGGCGCTCGATTCCCCTGCCCCCATCCCCGCCTGGGGCCAGCCGGGCGATCCGCGCGGGACGATCACGCTGCGCCAGTTGCTGACAATGTCGTCGGGTCTGGATCACGTCGAGGACGGACCGCCGGAGAAGGGCGTGGACACCTATCGCATGCTGTTTACCGACGGGGCGCAGGACATGGCGGCCTATGCCGAGGCCAAGCCGTTGGCCGACCAGCCGGGCAGCACATTCAATTACAGCAGCGCCACGAGCGTCATATTGAGCGACGCGCTGACCCGGATGCTGACCGACAGCCCGGACCCGGAAACGCGACGGGCAGCGATGATGCGCTTCGTCGACGGGCGGCTGAAGGAACCGGTGGGGTTGTCCAGCCTGACCCCAGAGTTCGATGCGCGCGGCACGATGATCGGCGGCAGCATCATGCACATGACGGCGCGCGACTATGCCCGGTTCGGCGAGTTCCTGCGCAATCGCGGGCAGGCAAACGGCCGCCAGATATTGTCCGAGCGCTGGATCGACTTCATGACCGCCCCGTCCGCGCGCAATGGCGGCTATGGCGGACATCTTTGGCTGAACCGGCCGGGGGCGGAGGATGTGCTGTTTCCGGGCCGCGGCCCCGGCAGCCTGTTCGGCTGTGTCGGGCATAACGGGCAATATATTTTGGTGTCGCCCAAACAGGGGCTTACGATCGTGCGGCTGGGCATGTCGACGGCGGAGCAGCGTGTGGCGCTGCGGCCGGCGCTGGCCCGGATCGTGGAGCTGTTTCCGAGTTAGAGGGTAAACATGCCCTCTATCACCGTGCGGCACTGGCCAGTGAGGATGACTCGGTCTCCGTCCAGTGTGCAACCCAGATGACCGCCCCGACTTGAGGCCTGGAACGCGCTGAAGCGGGTCTTTCCCAAACGCTCCGCCCACCAAGGCGCGATGACGGCGTGGGCCGATCCGGTGACCGGGTCTTCATCAACGCCGCCGCCCGGCACAAAGGCGCGGCTGACGATATCGGTCGCGTTGCCCGGGGCCGTAGCGATGAGCAGGATATCGCCATGCGTCTTGAGCGTAGGGAAATCTGGCGTCAGCGCGCGTATCGCGGCTTCGTCGCGATAGACGAATACCGCATAGCCGCCATCTCGCCAAAGCGTCTCGATGACATCCCCGCCCATTCCCGCCGCCAGCTCGGAGAGCGGTCGAGGCGCTGGCGTCCAGGCCGGGAGCGAGAGGGCATAGCCCTCCCCTTCCCGCCGGACCTCCAAGATTCCCGCATGGCGCGTGCGGAAACGGATGGTCTCGCCGGAGATCAGGACGTGGCCGCTGGCCAGGGTCGCGTGGCCGCACAGCTTGACCTCGACCGTGGGGGTGAACCAGCGCAGTTCATAGTCGGCGTCCGGGTCATCGACCGTCGGAATGGTGAAGGCGGTTTCGGAGAGGTTATTCTCGGCCGCGATCGCCTGCATCACTTTATCGGGCAGCCAGGCGTCGAGCGGCATCACCGCCGCCGGATTGCCGGTGAAAGGGCTGGACGCGAAGGCGTCGACCTGGACAATGGGCAATTGGGTCATAGGCGACTCCTGTGCGGGGCTCCGGTGCGGGCCTTTTTCCACCGCCGCCTTTCGCGGCCAAGGTCCACCACAAGGCAATTGGCCCGGTCATACGCCTTCAGGGATAGAGCAACCCTTCGTCCCAGCCTTCGCCGGCGCGGGTGAACAGGCGACGTTCGTGCAGGCGATATTCGCGGTCCTGCCAGAATTCGATCCGCTCCGGCACGACCCGGAAGCCCGACCAGTGCGGTGGCCGTGTGACATCTTGGCCCTCGAACCGCTCCTTCTCTTCCTCGAACCGGCGCATGAAGGTTTCGCGGGAATCGAGTGGGCGGGACTGGTCAGACGCCCAGGCGCCAAGCTGGGAGTCGCGGCTGCGCGTAGCGAAATAGGCGTCGGCCACCGATGCGGCGACCGTTTCGACCCGTCCCTCGATCCGGATCTGCCGCCGCAGCGACTTCCAGTGAAAGAGGAGCGCGGCATTGGGATTGGCGAGCAGTTGCTCCGCCTTCCGTCCCTCGAAATTGGTGTAGAAGACGAAGCCTTCCGGCCCATGCCCTTTCAGCAGGACCATTCGAACGGACGGACGCCCCTGCCCGTCCGCGGTGGCGAGCGTCATGGCATTGCTGTCGTTGATCTCGCTGTCACGCGCCTCGGCATACCAGGTGTCGAAAAGGGTGAAAGGATTAGTGGACATCCCAGCCGTCTAGAAAGGCGGAAGGGGAATGTCGAGCGGGACAGCGGTACACAGTCAACGGAAACAGGCAAAAGAAAAGCCCCAACAAAGGGGCTTTTCCATGAGTTGAGCTTGGCTCAGCTAAATGACTTAAACGAAGCCACCGCCGAAGAGCCAGCCCCAGAAACCCTTGTGACCGGTTGTCTGGGGAGTCTTTTTCTTTTGCATAAAAAACCCCGAATCATAAACCGCAGCTTCCCTAGCTGCAGCGATGGGGTTAATCTAAACAAGGGTGGTTTACAAGATTTTAACCATCTATTTTAATTAGTAAACGCCCAGTGTTTCTGCGGCGCCAGAAGCTCCAGCAGGGACGGACCGTCTGCTGGGCGGCCGATATGGTAACCCTGCCCGATGTCGCAGCCCATGCTAGCGAGCATATAAAGCGTCTCCGCCTGTTCGATTCCCTCGACCACAACCTTCATGCCGAGCGCGTGCGCCAGTTCGATGGTTGAGCGCATGACGGCCTGGTCCTGTGCATTAGTGGCAAGAGCCGAGGCGAAGCGCCGATCGACCTTCAATTCGCTGGCGGGAATGCGGCGCAGATATTCCAGCGTCGACATGCCAGTGCCATAATCGTCGATCGACAGGCCGATGCCCTTCGCGCGCAACTCCTCAAGCAATTCCTGCGCCGTGCCCCCTTCCGCCATCGCAGCGGACTCCGTGACCTCAAGGATCAGGCTTTCGGCCGGGATGTCATGACGGACAAGAACCGCCTCGACCATGTCGATGACTTCGCGATTCGTGAGCTGGCTGGGTGAGATATTCACCGATATCGTGAAGTCGGGTATCCACTGGCGCGCGTCCTTCACCAGTTGCGCGGCGTCTTCCAGCACGAAGGACGTTATCTTGCCAATACGGCCATGGCGGTCGGCGACCTCCACAAATTCGGCTGGATTGATCGGGCCCCGCGTCGCGTGGGTCCAGCGCACCAGCGCCTCTGCGCCGACGAAGGCCCGGGTCGCAAGATCCAGCTTGGGCTGATAAGCCACCCAGATCTGGCCGCTCTGGATTGCCTGATCCAGCTCGCCGAGCAACGACAGCGTCCATTCCTTCGCGCCGGACGTGGCGGGATCATGGACTTTCCAGCCCACGCCCTGCTGGCTTGCGGCGTGAGCAGCGGCCAGCGCGCTCGCCAGGCGGTGCGAGAGCGGCATGTGCGTTTCCTGATCCAGACCGAACGCCACATCTACGTCGAAGCTGCGATCGAAGACCTGAATAGGCGTGCGGAAAATGAGTTGCAGGGCCTTGAACTGGTCGATCACCGTCGTCTGTTCAGACGCCGGCGCCAGCCAGAAGAAATTGCCATCGTCGCCATGAAGCAATTGGGCTCCGCCGGTGCCCAGGGTCATGCGCGTGACAATCTGCTTCAGCAATTCCCGCTCTCGATCGGGCGGAAGCGCGCTGATAATGTCGATGAAATGCCGCACGCGGACGGCGACCAGCAGGCCTGTATCTAGCTGATCCCCATGCAGGATCGCCGTGGCGGTGGGCAGGCCCGACACCGGATTGGTCGCGCCCTGGCTGCGCTTGCGGGCGCCGAAGCGGAGCCATGCTGCAGCAACCATGGCCGACAGCAGCAGGACGATGGCCGGCGCCACGTCCATGAAGATATTGGCCTTTTCAAGCAGAAGGGGGCCGATCAGAGCCCCCCCCATCGCCGTCACGGAAACTATGCTAGTGACAAGGCGACGCTTCATATACAGCAGGCAAGCCGCCGCGGCACAGGCCAGCAGCCAGGCCGGCACCCATCCCAGAACCAGGGGGCGTCCGCGCATGAGCGTTTCCGCACCGACGGCGACGATGAAAGGCCGCGCCGACCGCGTCTGTCCCGGAACAAAGAACATATCGCCCGTCGTTGGCGAATTAATGCCGATCAGCACGTCACGTCCCTTAACCGGCACTGCAACACGCGCGTTTTCCAGAACGTCCGTCGCGCTCATGTAGGGAATGGACGAGACCCGGAAGGAGTAGTCGATGGGATAGGTCTCATCCACATCACCGTTCACTCCGGCGATCGCAGACTCCATAGAACGGTGAGGCCGCCCGTCGATGAGGCGCCCATAATATTGCACCGCCACGCCGTTCCAAAATTCCAGCCATTTCAGATCCATGACGGTTTCGGCAACCCGCGCGACCTCAGGCATGGGCAGGATCGCCCTGCCCGCCTTCTCGCTTCCGGCATTGCCAAGTCCGCTCGTAACCAGAACACGCCCGGGATAACGCGAAATGACCTCTGTCAGCTTCCTGTCGCCCACGCGCTCGCCGGAGCGCAGGAAAATGTCGATGAAGACCCTTTCCGCGCCATTGTCGAACAATCGCTGGGTCAACGTCGCCAGCCGCTCACGATTCCAGGGCCAGGGGCCGACTTTCATCAAGGATTCGTCGTCGATGCCGACCACAACCAATTTACCACTGACCGGCTGGGCGCGGATCTTGTTCCGAAGGGTATGAAGGGACAGGTCCAAGGGCTCGCCGAACGCTGAAATGCCGACGAGCAAAGACGCAAGCGCCAACCATATGAGGAGCTGGCGCTTTTTAAACAACGCTTTAGCGCGTGCGCGGAACTGTGCAGGCGGCATTGGTTAAATCCTTCCCCACCACAGTAGCCATCAATCATTAGCAAAGTGCAAACGGCCGGGCGCGGAAGGGAAGCCAAGAAGCTGAAAATTCAATGGATAGTCGGCTGCGTCCGTTGCATCGCATCCGGAATGGAGCACAGTTTCGATCATGGGCCGCAAACAGGGGAGATGCCAGGATCAGACCTCTTGACGCACTGACCGCATATCCTTAAACGCCGCCTCCTGACAGCGCCCTACCGGCGCGCGGCCCCTTCGTCTAGCGGTTAGGACGCGGCCCTCTCACGGCTGAAACACGGGTTCGATTCCCGTAGGGGTCACCAACAAAATCAATGACTTAAGCCACACATCTAGCTTCGTCATCAATAAATCATCAATAAACGCACTGGCACTCAGCAGTATTCAGTGGGACATTTTTGATGGTTTCCGGGGCAGCTGGCTCGTGCGAACTGCTGGTTACCAGCATCACCCGTTGCCGGTCAGCTGAAGAGGAAATCCGGTGAGCCCGAACGATACGATTCTCTATCTCGGCCTGGTGAGCGACGAAGAGATAGAGCTCGACAGTGCTGCGCTCGCTCTCAGCAGCCTCGACCATGACGGCACAGATCTTGAGCCATATCTCGACCTTCTCGCAGAAATTGGTAAACGCGTGGCGGAAATGGGGGCTCCGGCGGTCACCGGGCAGCAAATTGGTGCTGCCTTAGCGCAGGTGCTTGGGACTGAGTACGGCTTTGCCGGTGACATAGACACCTACGACGCGCCGTTAAATGCCGACATGGTCCGGGTGCTGGACCGCCGCCGTGGGCTGCCGGTTAGCTTATCGATCCTTTATGTCGCGGCAGCACGCCGTGCCGGGTGGGACGCAGAAGCGCTCAACACGCCCAGCCACGTTCTGGTTCGGGTCGGACCCGCGTCTTTCCCTGCGATCATCGATCCTTTCAACGGTGGAGCATTAGTCGAGCCTGAGCGTCTAATCGCGCTACTGACACGTGCCCTTGGGCCTGGCGTGTGGCCGACCGAGGAGAATGTCGCCCCTATGTCCAATCGTATGACCCTAGTACGGCTTTTGCAAAACCAGGCTTTGCGTGCCGAGCAGTCGGGTGATCCTGAGCGAGCGGCCGTCATCTACCAGCGGATGACGATCCTCGCCCCATCGCATGGCCAGGGCTGGTGGGATCTTGCACGTTTGCAGCTTGTGGCCGGCGCGGTGGATGCGGCGCGCGCCAGCTTGAGTGCCATGCTCGAAGTGACGCGTGATCCCGAGAGGCGGGTGCAAATTACAAACACACTCGCCCAGTTAGGCGGTTGAGGTATCCCAACAGACTGCCCAGCGGACAGGCTGGACTCTCCCGCCAGGATGAGCCAGTGATTTGTTAACAGGCGGTACAAATCGCCGTTGAGAGGATGATCCATGACAGCACGGTCGGTTCCGACTGCGGTGTTTCACGCTGTGTTACGCTGCTGCCTTGCCCAACAACGTCGGCCAACGAAAGCTGAGATCGAGCTGGTCGCTGCGAAAATCTGGAATGAGGGGTTTGAGGCAAAGACGGGGTTACTCTGGCCGTATGTCCCAACTGCAACACATCGCCGCATAATAAAAGCGGCCAGCGGTGCTTTAGGCTTCGTCGATTTCGCCGCCGGATAAGCCTGCGGCTTGGCACCTATTGCTTTGCAGAGACAATCAAGGCCCGTAGATCCTCAATCAGTAACAAAGTGGCTCTGCCGATCTTTGCTGTTGGCAGTGCTCCCTCCCTGATCAAGGAATAGAGTTTCGTTCGGCTAATTCCGGTAATTTTAACGGCGTCAACCATCCTGACGCTAACCAGGGCAGCGTCAGCATATTTGGGGCGCTGAGCCTTGCGTTTTCGGTCTTTCTTCAGTTTCAGGTGTTTTCCCATCGTGTTATCGCCCTTCCTGACGGTGCTTCAGGAACACGCGATCGCTGTCCAGAAATGAACGAAGCATAGCGGGCACGAGATCAACTACCGTTTCTTCTTGGCCATAGGTCGATCGATATAGGCCAGCATAGGCCGTAAGATCTTCGAGCAGACTGGGTACAAGACTGATGCTGACCTTGATCGGCGTTCGGTCGGGCAAGCGCCCAAGCTTAATTTCGGCCATGTCAGCTCCTTTCCTTCCAAGGTGTGAGGATGAGATCGCGATGGACCAGCAACCTGACCGGGCTTCCCGGCCGGATCGTGATCGTTGGCTGGATCTGCAGGTTGCGCGATGTGATCTGGTCGCCGGCGCGCGACACATTCTGCTGCGTCGACTCGCGGATTGCCTGCACGAGATCGCTTTCGCCCGAGTAGGTGAGGTTCGCCCCTACGCCGAGCATCGTCGAGATCGCGACCCCCTTGAGCAGCTGCCACGTATGGAAGTCGACCTTGTCAGCAAGGCCGGCATAGCCGGAAGGATCTGTCGCCGGCACATTGTCCAGCTGCAGCGAGCTTCCGTCAGGAAAAATAATCCGCTGCCAGACGACTAGCGCGCGGCTCTGCCCGAACGCGACGACGCTGTCATAGCTGCCGATCAGGCGCGCGCCCTGCGGCACCAGCAGGATCGTACCGGTTGCGCTATCGAACACCCGCTCGGTCACCTGCGCCGTTACGAGTCCCGGCAGATCGGAGCGCAGGCCGGTGATGAGGCTCGCCGATATGACGCTGCCGGCAGACAGGACATTCGGCGACGACGCCGATTTCACCTGATGAGGATTGATGTCTCCGCCCTTGTCAGTCGTCGCCATGAAGTCGGCCTTGCGCTGTTGCGAGTTAGGATCGCGGTCTGCGTCCAAAGCGAGCTGGGTGCCGCCATCGGCAGCAGGCGGTACCTGCGCCGCCTCACTATATAAAGGTGTCGAGGTCCTCTCTCCGGCTTGGGCCATCAATCCCGATTCGCGAGCAGCCTTGCGCTCGGCCTCTCGCCGATCCTGCTCGGTCATCGCCGCTTGGGCTGTTCGGCTTTCCTGATCGTCCGGTGTCGAGGCGCCCTCCCGCCCCTCCCGCGCCATGGCCCGCTGATGCTCCAGGATCGGCCGGCCAAGATCGCCGGGCAGCGGTGGACCAAGCTTTGGCGCCTCACCATAAGTAGCGGGCAACCCGCTTATGGCCTCGGCCGGCGCCTTGGCGGCAGCGGACGGATTCTCGTCCTGGATACTGCGATGATCAGCGGAGCGCCAAAAAGCCATGGCGCCCACGGCAGCCAGGCCGACCGATCCAGCGGCGGCCAGGCTGACGATGGCCTTCTTATTGAAACGGATAGCCCGAGCGGGTTGCGCTCGCAGCGCCAGGGTCTCCGGGTCGGCTTTCTTCAGCGGCGCTTCCGCCTCCTGTGCCGACTGGGCTTCGATCTCGGACGTCATCGGCCCTGCCCTCCCCCGACCCGGCTGATCCGCACGACCTGCTGACGTTTTATGCCAAGTCGCAGTTCAGCCACGTCGAAGATCCGGTCGACAATATAGAAGCGGCCCTTGACCCGGTAATTGACGAGCTGGACATCACCCTTCGTATCGAGCAGAAAGATGGGCGGCGCTTCGCCGAGAGCGAGGGCTGCCGGGAACTCGACAAAGGTCTGCCGGCCATCATCAAAAGCGCGGAGCGGTCGCCATGCCGGCCTGTCGCCGGTGAGCAAATAGTTGAAGTGCAGTTCCTCGACCGCGATGCCCGCAGCCACCGGCTGCGCAGCGACAGCCTCGGCGGCGGCGCGCTTCACCGCCAGCAAGGCGTCCTGCGGATAGGTCCAGGATAGCGCGGCCATGGCGGTCTTCTCGGTGCTACTCAGCGTCAGATGATAGGTCCGACGATCGGTGGCGATCACAAGATTCGTGGATAACCCACTGGAAAAGGGCTTCGCGAGGATGTGTGTGCGCTTCTCCGCACCCGAACCACTGGTCGTGTCGCCGATGATCCAGCGCGCGGTATCGCCACTGGCGACCGACACCAACGTTTCGCCCGGCTGCAGCGCAATGTCCGTCACCCGCTCGGGCGCGGTGATGACATGGTAGAGTGCGCCCTCAGCGTAAGGAAAGACCTGCACCGCGTTGACGAACCCCTGAACGACCGGCTCAACCGTCGCGTTGCGATTGGCGATCGCGACCGCATTCGCCCGGACTTGGGCAACTGCCGGGATAGAGATAATGGTGGCGCAGATGGCCGAGACCGACACGGCTGCCAGCAATGGAAGTGGTCTGGTCATTATTTTAGCCCCCCAGTGATTTCGGGAAGATTTTCGGCATTTGCCAACGGTTCTTCGGTCGGCTCAGATGCCCGACCGGCGTCAGGCAGCGATTGCATCGCCTGCGGCTCGAGCTCCCGGCTCCAGTCGATGGCATCGATATAGATGCCGAGCGGATTGCGGCGGAGCGTGTCCGCCGAAGTCGGCGGCGTGGTGACGATGGTCAGGATCGCCGTCCATCGCGATGTGCCCGCGACGGTGCCGCGTTCGAATGCGGTTTCGACCCACTTCACCTGGAAGGATCGGTCCGAAGCGCGGACTACGCTGGTCACCTGCACCATGACGGTGCGCTCGCCGATCCGCGCGAAGGGCTTGGCCTGCCGGGCATAATCACCAAGGGTCCGCGCACCCCGCTCGGTCGAGAAATCATAGGCCGAAAGCCAGGCCCGCCGCATCAGCACAGGATCGAGCGAGGTCGAGCGGACATTCTCGATATATTGCTTGAGGTGCCAGGCGATCTGCGGATCGGTCGGCTGATACTTGGCATCGGCCTCGGTGATAGCGCGTGCTTCGCCTAGATTATCGACCTCGACGACATAGGGCGTCACCCGGCTCTGCAATGACTGCCAGACTAGTGCTGCCGACAGCAATGTCGTCAGACCAAGCGTACCAAATGCCATCAGCCGCCAGTTATGGGCCTGGATGCGAGCCGAACCGATTCGCTCATCCCAGACCTGTCCCGCCCGTTGGTAGGGTGTCTCGGGTTCAGGGGTGTGTCCGTAACGCTGGACTGCGCGCTTCCGTATCATGTCTCAGTCTTCCTTTTCCTTGATGTCAGGGGTGGCAGAGGCGCCGCCGCGATCGCCTTCTTTGAAGGTCTGCAGGGCGACGTGGCGGTGATGACGATTGTCCTGGGTTCGCCGCAGCGATTGCGCCCATGCGGGCGGCGCGGTTTCCGCGTCACCGGTCGATGGTGCAGCGGGTTTCGCGCCATTCAGCGCAAACCATGCGGCGTCACGTCCACGCTCGGCAGCGGCCGACAGGCCAAGCGCATCGGGTGCACGCTGACGCATGCCGTTGCCGGCGGCCTGCGCCATGCCGCCGATCCCGGCGCCGACGCTGGACGAACCGGTCGCACTTTGGCCGAGCTGATAGGACGCCTGCGCCGCCGCGCCCATGGTCGTGCTGGCGCGGATCGCGCCCAGCGCCGCGCCACCAACGGCGCGAGTCGTGCCGATGGCTGCGCCACCGCTCAGGGCAACGATGCCGGCCGCACCAACCGATGTGCCGAGCGCTGCGCCGGCGCCCAGCTGCGGCGCGCCAGCCACCAGACCGGAAGCGATGCCAGGACCGAAGATGCCGAGGCCAAACAGGGACAACGCGGCCAGCACAAGGCTCATCGCTTGGCCGATATCGGGCTCCTGTCCCTGCAGCGCGCTCACAAACTCCGAGAAGAAATTGGAGCCGATGCCGACGATGACCGCGAGCACCATCACCTTGATGCCGGAGCTCACCACATTGCCGAGCACGCGTTCGGCGAGGAAGCTCGTGCGGTTCCAGAGCGCAAACGGCACGAGGATGAAGCCGGCAAGGCTCGTCAGCTTGAACTCGATGATCGTCACGAACATCTGCACAGCAAGAATGAAGAAGGCGATGATGACCAGCGCCCAGGCAAAGAGCAGGACGGCGATGGTCAGGAAATTGTCGAAGAAGCTGGTGAAGCCCATCATCTGCGACGCCTGATCGAGCAGTGGCCATGCCGCCTCGAACCCGATCCCGGCGAGACGACCGGGCTTGAGCAAATCAGCGGCCGACAATGTGCCGCCGCCTGCGGTGAGGCCAGCGGCGGCGAAGGACCGGAAAATGATATCAGCGAGCGTCGAGAAGCTGTTCAAGATAAACGCGAATGCGCCGATGTAGAGGATCTTGCGGATGAAGCGGCCAATGACATCCTGTTCGCCGCCCATCGCCCAGAACAGCCCGGCCAGCGTGATATCGATGCCGATCAAGGTCGAGGTCAGATAGCCGACGTCGGGTCCCAGCAGCCCAAAGCCGCTGTCGATATAGGCGATGAACGTGGCCATGAACCGGTCGATGACGCTCAAATCGTTCACGTGGACGGTGCTTTCGATAGGGTTAGGGAAAGGGTGTCGCGGAGCCTTCGGCGGCCAGGCATGAGGACGGGGGAGCACGTCAGCATGCGGCCTTCGACAAAGGCTCCGCGACGAGGCAGCGTTCGGCCGTGGGGAGCGGCGGGACCGACGCTGCCTCAGCTTATTCCGGGGTGTAGGCCTTGCCTGATCCGAGGAATTGCCTGGTCGCTGCGCGCGCATCGACCTCAGCCTGCACCCGGCGCGCCTGCTCGATCGCGTCCGCCCGATATTGGGCGGCCATCATGTTCTGGATCTGGAACTGCTGCTTGGTGCTGAGCGCCAAGAGCTGGTTGGTCGCCTGTTGCGCCTGCAGGCCGCCCTCGGCACCCTGGCTCTTGGCAACGATCTTCGACAACGCCTGCGCGTCATCGGTCACATTGCCGACGACCTTCGACTGCACCCGCATCGTCTGCTGGAACGCCGCCATCGCGGTATTAAGCCGGGATCGGGCGCCAGCGACACGCTGATCGGAGCGCAGGATCTGATCGAAGTCCTTGGGAAACAGCCCGCGAAACTGATCGTCGAGACTGTCGATCCGAAAGCCAATGCCCTGCGCCTGTCCCATCAGCTGGTCGATCTGTTGCAGCGTCTGGGTCAGCGCCTGCAGCTCGGGGAAGTCGATCTTCGTCAGATTCTTCGCCATGTTGGTCAGCATGGACGCTTCATTCTGGAGCGACTGGATCTGCTGGTTGATCTGTTGCAGTGTCCGAGCGGCGGTCAGCAGATTCTGGGCATAGTTGGCGCCGTCAAACACCGGGATCGCCTGCGCCGGTGTCGTCGGTACCGTCAGGGCAACGGAAAGGACGCCGGCTGTGCCGAAGATGAGCGTTAAAGGCATGAGAGCGCGGCAGCGCATTTGGCAACGGGTCATTTTCAAATCTCCAGATCGAGGGTGAGCGGGGCGTGGCTGAAGTCACCGAAGCCAAGGCCGTCATCGGGACCCGCCGGGTTATCGAGGCCAGGCGGCGGATAAATGTCTGGAGCGAGTATTGCCGCAGCCCAGCCAAGACCGGCGTCACGCAAGAAGGCCCAGGCAAAACTCTCCGGGCCATATTGGCCAAGAATGGCATCAATGCGCGCCTGGCTGGCGGGATCGGACGCGCCGCAAAGCGCCAGCGCAATTGGTCCAAGCCCGAGCTCGAACAGGCGGTTGCCGCGCGTGGACTGCAGATAATAATGGCGCTTAGGGGTTGCCCGCGCGACAAGCTCAATCTGCCGGTCGTTGAGCCCGAACCGCTCATAGGCGGCGCGCGACTGGGGCTCGATCGCCCGGTCGTTGGGGAGCAATATCCTCTGCGGACAGCTTTCGATGATCGCCGGCGCGATGCTGCTGTCGGCAATGTCTGCCAGGCTCTGGGTCGCGAACAGCACTGCGACATTCTTCTTGCGCAGGGTTTTCAGCCATTCGCGGATGCGCGCAGCGAACAGCGGATGGTCGAGGAAGATCCAGGCCTCGTCGAGGATCAGCAAGGTCGGGCGGCCATCGAACCGCTCTTCCAGGCGATGGAAAAGATAGGTCAGCACCGGCGCGACCGCCCCCGCCTGCCCCATCAGCGCCTCGGTCTCGAAGCATTGGATATCGCTGCGCGCCAGACCCTGTTCGGCGGCATCGAGCATACGGCCATAAGGGCCATCGAGCGTGTAAGGTCCAAGCGCGGTCCGCAGCTTGTTCGACTGGAGCAACATGGAGAGGCCAGTGAGCGTGCGCTCTTCGGGCGGCGCGGAAGCCAGGCTGTTCAGCGCCGACCAGATCGCATCCTTGATCTCGGGGATGATCGTCACATGCTCGGCCGCCAGCAGCGCGGCGATCCATTCGGCGGCCCAACTGCGTTCAGTGACCCGATCGATGTTGCGCAGCGGCTGAAAGGCCATCCCGCCGTCCTGCCCCAGCGCATGATGGGCTCCGCCCATGGCAAGAACAGCTGCGCGGGCGGAATTGCCCTTGTCGAAGATATAGATCTGCGCGCCGGCATAGCGGCGGAACTGCAGGGCAATGAGAGACAGGAGCACAGATTTGCCCGCACCGGTGGGGCCGACCATCAGCATATGGCCCACGTCGCCGACATGCGTGGAAAGCCGGAACGGTGTCGATCCGCCGGTCTGGGCGTAGAGAAGCGGCGGCGCGGCAAGGTGCGCATTCGCGTCCGGCCCGGCCCAGACCGAGGACAGCGGCATCAGATGGGCGAGGTTCAGGGTATGGACAAGCGGTTGCCGCACATTGGCGTAGACCTGCCCCGGCAAGGACGACAGCCAGGCCTCCACCGCGTTCAGGCTTTCGCGGATGCAGGTGAAGCCAAGGCCATTGACGATCCGCTCGACGGCCCGGACCTTGGCATCGACCACTGTCCGGCTCTTGTCGGTGACCGTAATGGTGGTGGTCAGATAGCCAAAGCCGACATGATCGCCGCCGAGCGCCTGCAGCGCGAGATCGGCATCGACAACCTTATTGTCGGCGTCGCTGTCGAGCAGCTGCGTCGGCTGGTTGTACATCACCTCGCGCAACAGCGCGGTGATCGACTTGCGCTTGTTGAACCATTGGCGACGGATCTTGGTGAGCGCCTTGGTGGCATCGGTCTTGTCGAGCGCGATGAAGCGCGTGACCCAGCGGTATGCAAAGTCCGACGAATTCAGCGCATCGAGGATGCCGGGCCGGCTCATATTGGGAAAGCCGAGTATGGTCAGCGTGCGCACATGCTCATCGCCGAGCATCGGCTCGAGGCCACCGATCAGCGGCGTGTCGACCAGCAACGCGTCGAGATAGATCGGAGTCTCTGGCACAGCGACCGGGTGGCGCCGTGTCGAGATGGCGCCGTGAAGATAGGTCAGCGTCTCGCCATCATCGAGGCCGCAGACTAGGGGCATGAAGCCGCCCAACAAATCCAAAACGCGATCTGTTTCGGCAGAGAACTGTGCCAGCGCGCCGCGCCAGTCCCTGCCCTTCTGCTCGTCAGGCCGGTCGACCAGTGAACGGCCAGCGGCATCGCTGCTGTCAGCGGGCGGCAGCCAGACCAGCGTGCCATGATAGACGCTTTCGAAATGCTGGCCTTCCGCCTCGAACCCGGCACGCCGCTCCTCGTCGACAAGGCGCGAAGCCGCGTCGGGGAAGACGCTGTCGGGATAGCCCAATGCCGGGCGTCGCTCGGCCTCGAAGAAGATCGCCCAGCCGGTGCCAAGGCGCTTCAAGACATTGTTCGCCCGCGCACAGGCGGAGACGAGCTCGGCCTCGGTCGCGCTCTCCAGGTCCGGTCCCCGGAAGCGGAAGCTGCGCTGGAAGCTTCCGTCCTTGTTGAGGATGATGCCGGGCGCGACCAGCGCGGCCCAGGGCAGGTGATCGGCAAGGCGGTCCGCCTTGTGGCGATATTCAGCCAGGTTCAGCATGAGAAATGCCCTTTCTGCCGGAGGTGGCGCAGCAGGACCGGCGCGAAATCAGGATCGCGCTTGGCGGCGAACACGGCGATGCTGTGACCGATCGCCCAGAGCCCGATGCCCGCCAGCCATTGCTGGAGTCCGAGCCCGACCGCTGCGGCGATGGTGCCATTGACGATCGCGATCCCGCGTGGCGCGCCGCCCAGCAAAATGGGCGAGCCCAGACTGGCGTGGATCGGCGCTTCAAAGCCTTCGATAGGACTCATCCGATCAGCGCTCCACCGCCAAAGCTGAAGAAGGAGAGAAAGAAGGACGAGGCGGCAAAGGCGATGGAGAGACCGAAGACGATCTGGATGAGTTTGCGAAAGCCGCCCGATGTCTCGCCAAACGCCAGCGCAAGACCGGTCGAGATGATGATCAGCACGGCGAAGATCTTAGCAACCGGGCCCTGGACGGATTCCAGCACCTGCTGCAGTGGCTCTTCCCATGGCATGCCCGAACCTGCGGCCTGCGCGGCCGTGGCGGACATCAGGAGCATGCCTGCGGCAGCGCCGATGCCGCGCTGGCAAAGAGAGTGGACTTTAGAAACTGAGGTCATTGTATTCTCCTGCGGGGTTGGAGGGTGAGAGAAGGTCCGTGAGACGGTAGTCACCATGGGGTTCGAGCCCCTGGACCTGGGAAATGCTGGCGATCCGGCGCTGGGTGCCGCGCCCGGATATGAACACGACCATGTCGATCGCCTCGGCGATCAGCCGGCGGGGTACGGTGACCACCGCTTCCTGGACGAGGCTCTCGAGTCTGTAGAGCGCGGCACGTGCATTATTGGCGTGGACTGTCGCGATTCCGCCAGGATGGCCAGTGTTCCAGGCTTTGAGCATATCGAGCGCTTCGGGCCCGCGGACCTCACCGACGATGATGCGGTCCGGGCGCAGGCGCATGGTCGAGCGCACAAGATCGGCCATGGTCACCAATCCGGCGCGGGTGCGCAGCGCCACGGTGTCCGCGGCAGGGCTCTGCAGTTCGCGCGTATCCTCGATCAGGATCACCCGCTCGTCGATCGATGCCATCTCGGCGAGCAGCGCATTGGCGAGCGTCGTCTTGCCCGAACTGGTGCTGCCGGCGACAAGAATGTTGCATCGGCTGTCGACGGCCCAGCGCAGCTGCTGTGCGGCAGCCGCGCTCATGATGCCGTCGCTCACATAATCATCGAGTCGGTAGAGCCGCGAGGCGGGTTTACGGATGGAGAAGCAGGGCCCGGTCGATACCGGCGGCAGCACGCCCTCGAACCGCTCCCCTGCCCTGCCTTCGCTTTGCGGTGGCAGCTCGGCGGAGATGATCGGCGCATCGCTATGGACCTCGGCGCGTGCATAGGAAGCAACCAGGCGGATGATGCGCTCCACCTGCGCGGGTGCGATCGTCACATCTGTGTCGACCCGGCCCTCGCCCAATATGTCGACGCGCAAGGCGCCGTCGGGATTGACCATGATCTCGATCACGCGGGTATCGGACAGCGCAGCAGCGATGGCTGGGCCCATCGCCGTGGCGAGCATTGCGCGGCGGCGATCGGCCGACATAGTTGCAGGATCGGCGATCATAGACCGCCTTCCCCACCAATGCTTCTCTGACCGTCTGCAACCTGACGCCCGACCTGCTTGATGAAGGCGTTGTATCGATCCCGGCCCAAAGCCCGGCCGGCGGCGTCATTCTCGGCAAGCGGCGCATGGATCGCGAGTTCGTAGCGAACGAAGGTCGCCAGTGTTTCAAGCAGGACATGGCCGTCCCGCTCGATGCGCCCGAGCGCCGTCGTCATGCGGTCGAGGCGAACGCTGAACCGATCCTCCAGCTCGTTCGATGCGCGCCGCGTTAGCCAGGCTTCGACGGCATCGGCGACTATGGCCGACTTCGACGCGCCGGGCTTGGCTGCAAGCGCGTCGAGCTTTGCGCTGAGAGCCTCGGACATGAGGAACTGGTGGCGGATTTTGAGGGTGCGCATGGCTTAGAATCCAGGAGCGAGGTCATCGCCGCGATCGGACGACGCGTTGACGGCATGGGCTGCGGTGACGACAATAAGGGCGCGGCTGCGATCCAGTGCGCGGATGTCAGCGAGCTCATCACTATCATCGTCACCGAAGCCGAGCGGGTCAGCTACGGCCGGCTCGATAGGCGCAGGCTTTTTCTCTTCTTCCGATCCCGGATGCCGTTGCTGCTCCCTACCATCGGCGGGGACATCCTTGGCATCAGCATCCGCGACGATCAGACGCGCATCCTCAAAGCTTGTTCTCCCCTCCCAATCATCCTTCCTGGGTGTGGGGCGATCGAGATAGGTGCCGACCTTCAAAACCGGGGGCCGATGAACACGAGCGCTGAAATTGCGATCTTCATAATAGCGCAGCTTGCGGGCCCGAATGGGCGACATGCCGGCAACAAGGACAAGCTCGTCGGACGGCGGCAACTGCATCACCTCGCCCGGGGTCAATAAGGCACGGGCGGTTTCCTGACGGCTGACCATGACATGAGCGAGCCATGGCGCTAGCCGATGTCCAGCATAGTTGCGCATCGACCGCTGCTCAGTGGCTGTACCTAGCGCATCGGAGACGCGCTTGGCGGTACGCTCATCATTGGTCGCGAACGCAACCCGGACATGGCAGTTGTCAAGGATGGCGTTATTCTCGCCATATGCCTTCACGATCTGATTGAGGCTTTGCGCAATCAAGAAGGCGCGGACGCCATATCCGGCCATAAAGGCGAGGCTAGTCTCAAAGAAATCCAGGCGTCCCAGCGCCGGAAATTCGTCCAGCATGAATAGGAGCTTGTGGCGTTTGCTCCTCTGGGCGCCCTCAAACGTCTCAGTAACGCGACGGCCGATCTGGTTGAGGACCAGACGGATAAGCGGTTTTGTGCGAGAGATATCCGAAGGGGGGACGACCAGGTACAGCGATACTGGCGATTTGGCGGACATCAAATCTTCGATGCGCCAATCGCAGCGTGACGTGATTTGGGCGATTGTCGGATCGCGATAGAGTCCAAGGAAGGACATGGCCGTCGAGAGCACGCCCGAGCGCTCATTGTCCGATTTGTTGAGCAACTCTCGTGCTGCCGACGCAACGACCGGATGCGCCTGCGGCTTATCCTTCGACCCAAGATGGTTCGTGGCCATCATATGGTTGAGGGTGGAAAGGAAGGGGCGTTGCGGATCGCTCAGGAAGGTGGCGACGCGGGCAAGCGTCTTTACCTCTTCGGCGTAGAGAACATGCAGGATTGCACCGACCAGCAGGGAATGCGCTGTCTTTTCCCAGTGCCCGCGCCGTTCGAGGGATCCCTCTGGATCGACAAGAATATCGGCGATATTCTGAACGTCACGCACTTCATCGGTGCCGCGCCGGACTTCGAGCAGCGGATTATAGCATGACGAACGCGCATCGGTCGGATTGAACAACAGGCAATGGGAAAAGGTAGAACGCCAGCCAGCGGTCAGGTCCCAGTTTTCGCCTTTGATATCATGGACAACCGTCGATCCGGTCCAGCTGAGCAACGTCGGCACGACAAGCCCGACGCCCTTGCCCGACCGGGTCGGCGCAAAGGCCATGATGTGCTCAGGGCCGTCGTGCCGCAAATACTGACGACCCCACTTCCCAAGAAAGACACCAGCGTCTTTGAAGAGTCCTGCATCGCGAACGTCGCGATGACTGGCCCAGCGCGCCGAGCCATAGGTCGTTACAGTCTTCGATTGCCGTGCCCGCCACAGCGAGCCAAAAATCGCCGCGCCGCAGCCGATAAATCCGCTCGCGCCAGCAAGGATGCCGGCCTTGTCGAAAACCTCAGGCGCATAGGCGTCGTAACTATACCACCACCAGAACAGCGCCCATGGATGGTAGATCGGCCTGTCGCTCAAAATGAACCATGGCTCCCCGAGCTGGGGCTGGTAAGCCAGCATCGCAGCCGCCCATTGTGTGGCGATCCAGATGCCCGCGATGACGATCGCGAACACGATAAGAATTTGGCCGATAAGCAGTTTAGTCGGTGTCATGCGGGCTCTCCGCCCGCGCGTTACGAATCAGCGCGGGCCTCGGCCCAAGACTCCAATGTTTTTACGTCTCACGGCAGATGAACAGACATGCACAGACATGAATGATCGCGCACTTTTGACGGACAACGACCGAATCGACCATGATGAGACGCCAAAGAAAGCTCAATTACAGCGCTTACGCCGAGTACATTTCATGTGGCCGATATCGGTGGTGCAACTGAGACATTCTGCCTAATGTTGCATCTCGGCTTGTTGTGCGATTGGGATAGCGAGGAGTGCATATGTCAAAGCCAATCCATATCGGTGCCGTCGACAAGACTTATCCTGCGCTCTCGCCCGTCGCGACCGGCATAAAGGGGCATTGTCCGCGGTGCGGCGAAGGTCACATTTTTGTTGGGTTCCTTACGATCCGGGACCACTGCGAAATCTGCGGTCTGGATTATGCATTTGCCGACCCCGCTGATGGTCCCGCTGTGTTTGTCCAGCTTTTCGCTTGCGTTCCCGGCGTGATATTTGTGGTGATGTTGGAAATATTGGCGCGGCCGGGCCTCTGGGTGCATCTCGCCCTGGGGCTCCCTGTTCTAATTCTGACAGGGGTTCTGCCTTTACGGCCGATCAAAGGATGGCTGGTTGCTGCCCAGTACACCACTCGCGCTCAGGAGGCAGGAACAGGAGCGCTTTGGAGTCAGTTGCATGAAAAGAGCGACTAGAGCGGCTTATTGACTGATCCGATTGCGACCATTGTCGTAGGCCAGGCTCAGGAACCTCCTGATTGAAGAGCCGTTATGCTCTAGCCAGCGGCGACATCCTTTTGCCCCCCGCTCTTGTCGCCACTGCCATGGGCTCCGCCAACCGCCGTTGGCGGAGCCTTTTTCCTGTTGTGGTCTTTTGTTCCGGGTGCTCTGACCAGCTCAGTGGCGGCCAATGTCGAGTGCCACTTGTCGTGCCTATCACTCACGCGGTCGATCAGAGCTGGCGTATTAATCAATTGGACCGTGATCGCATTTTGGCAGAGACCATCTGTATTAATAATGGAGGATACTGATCATGGCCGATTATGATGAGGGCACTCAGGGCTCAGGTTGCCCAGTGAGCAAACCGAGCGCGACCCGCGCGCTCCTGGGGCGCACAAACAGGGACTGGTGGCCCGACGCGCTGCCGACGGAAATCCTGCATCAGGGCGGTGTCTCGCCAGACCCGATGGGCGCTGATTTTGACTATGCTGAAGCATTCAACGCGACCGATCATGCAGCGCTGAAAGCAGACCTGACGGCCTTGATGACCGATAGCAAGGCCTGGTGGCCGGCTGACTACGGCCACTATGGTCCGTTCATGATCCGCATGGCATGGCATGCGGCAGGTACCTATCGGACCGGTGACGGTCGCGGCGGCGCATCGTCGGGACAACAACGTTTCGCACCGCTCAACTCGTGGCCAGACAATGGCAATCTCGACAAGGCGCGAAGATTATTGTGGCCGATTAAACAGAAATACGGCGCGGGCATCAGCTGGGCCGATCTGTTCATCCTCGCCGGCAACATCGCAATCGAGTCGATGGGAGGACCGGTATTTGGTTTTGGCGGAGGGCGCAAAGACGTCTACGAACCTGAGCGCGACACCTATTGGGGCGCAGAAGAACTGTGGGTCGACCAGGGCGTCGAGACACGTATCCAGCCGGACAAGGGGCTCGACCTCGAGACGCCGCTGGCTGCCATCCAGATGGGCCTCATCTACGTCAATCCTGAAGGACGCGGTGGCAATATGGATCCGCTCCAGTCAGCGCACGACATGAAGATGACGTTCGAACGCATGGCGATGAACCATGAGGAGACGGTCGCTTTGACCGCGGGCGGACATGCTTTCGGCAAGGCGCACGGCGCCAAGCCGGCGGACAGCTTTGGCGGAGCACCGGAGTCTGGCGGACTTCACCTCCAGGGGCTTGGGTGGCTCACCGATGCCGAAGAGATAGGCAAGGGGCATATTACGACGTCCGGCATAGAGGGCGCATGGGTTCCCAATCCGACCAAGTGGACTGGCGACTATTTCCGGCTGCTGTTTAAATATGACTATGAAATCGTGACGAGTCCGGCAGGTGCGCGTCAGTGGCAGCCGGTGAACCCCGATCCTGAAGATATGGCTCCTGACGCACGTGATCCGAACAAGCGCGTTCCGACGATGATGACGACGGCCGATATGGCACTCAAGGTCGATCCCGAATTTCGGGCGATATCAGAGCGGTTCCGCGATGATCAGGCAGCCCTTGATGACGCTTTCGCCCGGGCATGGTTCAAGCTGACGCACCGCGACATGGGGCCGAAAGTCCGGTATCTCGGGCCGGATGTGCCTGCCGAGGATCTGATCTGGCAGGACCCGGTGCCAGCGGGTACGACGCCGTCCGATGCTGCGGTTGCAGAATTCAAGGCGAAAGTGCTGGCGAGCGGCCTCACTGTTGGGCAGCTGGTGAAAACGGCTTGGGCATCGGCGTCGACCTATCGCAAATCGGACCATCGCGGTGGCGCTAACGGGGCGCGTATTGCACTCGCCCCACAGAAGGACTGGGCGGTTAATGAGCCCGAAAAGCTGGCTGTCGTGCTCTCCAAACTTGAGGAGCTGCGCGGTTCGCTCTCCCTTGCAGATGCGATCGTCCTGGCCGGATCGATCGGAGTCGAGAAGGCCGCAGCCGACGCGGGCTTCGCCGTGACGGTGCCGTTCCTTGGCGGTCGCGGCGATGCAACACAGGACTGGACAGACATCGACAGTTTCGCGCCGCTTGAGCCTAAGGCCGACGGCTTTCGCAATTACCTCGCCACGCGGCACAGCGTCAAAACCGAAGAACTGCTCCTAGATCGGGCGCATTTGCTTGGCCTTTCAGGTCCAGAGCTTGTCGTTCTGATCGGCGGGTTGCGAGTGCTGGGTGCCAATCATGATGATAAGCCTGAGGGTGCGTTCACGAGCCGGCCAGGCCAGCTGACGACTGACTTCTTCGTCAATCTGCTCGATAATGAAATTTTCTGGGAGCTGACCGATCAAAGTAGCGACGAAGAGTTTATCGGCTTTGCGCGGGGTGGTCGTGTCGAGAAATGGCGGGCTACACGAACTGACCTGATCTTCGGCTCAAACTCGCAACTGCGCGCTACTGCGGAAGTCTATGCTGAGCGCGGACATGAAGCGAAGTTTGTCGCGGATTTCGTGAAAGCCTGGGTAAAGGTCATGAATGCCGATCGATTTGATGTGACGGCCAAGCCGCTATCATCCAACCGCGCATCTTAGTGAATCTGGGCGGGCTGCGATTGTACGCGGCCCGCCTGAATTTCCTAAGCATTCGGTCTCAGGCGCGATAGGATCAGCAAATTCGACCCGTCCCGGCCGTTCAGGAGCCAATCTAATGTTCCCAGTGGCGGACCGGCAGCTTCTTTATTCTGGATGCCTCGGATTGGCCGACTGCGGAACGGCCACTTTCGGGCAGTCAAGAGAACAAAGCAGACGCCCAATTAGAAATTCAAGCGTCGCATTGACCTTTAATCAGGGATCAGCGGTAGTTCTTAACGCCTCAGGAACGGTCGTTCATTCCGAAGTGGTTAGTTGCACTTCGCCTGAGACCGATCGATAGCGATCCCAAAGCTGACGTGGCGCCCCAAACCGAAACCGTGACCCGCCGCCTTAATCCGAACAAGCCGAGGGCGGTAATCTAGCCCGAAGCAGTGCCTTACCTCGTTGGCATCGAGGAAAGCAGTTGCACATCGCGCGGGTCGTACTATGGGCACACAAGCTGCCGCTCTCCTGTCCTCGCGGCGGCTGCTTCACAGCTGATCGCTAGAGATCGATGGTTGCGCCACGGCCCAGTGCGCGCGATGGTAGATCGCTTCGGCGACCGGCGCCGAGTCAAAAAAAAGGCATCGCATGGATCTCCGCAAGGATCGGTCGCTCGACGAATTGGCGCGCTTCGGAAACGTGGCCCAGTTCGTGAGCTTCTCGCCCGACAGTGGCGGACTTACCCAGACATATTCTCGCGTCGCCGGTTACCCGGCCAACCATGTCTTCGCGAATCTTTCCGCGGCGGTCGGAGCCGTGTTGGGTGCCGCGGCTGACGGAACTGTCAACGTCCGTAGCTACACGCCTGACAGCCCGAGAAGCCGCGAGTTCGTGTATGGCCTGGCCGATGTGGAGACTGTGCTCGCTACGGTCGCTCGCCTGAGCGCCGAAGGGTTGCATCTCATCATCAACGAGACCGTCGATATCGAAGACGGCGGTGTCTCCGGCGTGGTTCAGGACCGCGTGATGGAATTCGCGCCGGACGACACGCCACGCTGCGTCGAAAAACCAGGCGTCGCCTCGCTGCCGCGCGAGTGGGGCGCGAAACTGCTCCAAACGATCTATGGGTTCTCGCCTGAACTGCCAGCCGATGGACGGACCGAATTCAGTGTTCACCCCAAGCCGCGTGGCTGGCGGCTCACCCATACGCTGCTCTGGGAACACGAAAGCACTTCCGGCGAGTCGGCGACAGCTACGCTCGCTTGGCCGAATCGGTTCAGCAATCACATCGGCGATAAGGCCTATGGGTTGCTAATGGCGGACCTCGCGGGTCTGCCGGTGCCGAGTACCGAAGTGATTGCCCGGCGCGTAGCGCCTTTTCAATTCGGTCGACCGACCGGAAGCAGCGAAGTCTGGATCAGAACCAGTCCCAGAGTTCAGGAGCCAGGGCTGTTCACCACTCACAAGGGCTGGATCGATCCGTTCAAGCTCCTTGCGGAAGAGGATCCGGCAGGCAATCGCATTGCGTCGATACTTCGACAGGATGCAGTTCCGGCAACGCATAGCGGTGCAGCGATCGTCGATGGGGACGGAGAGGTCGTTATCGAAGGTCTTTCCGGTGAAGGTGATCTGTTCATGCTCGGCCGCCGAAAGCCCGAGCACTTGCCTGGCGACATCGTGGAGGCCGTCGGAGCGATGCATTACCGCGCCCAGAAGATCTTCGGTCCTGTCCGTTTCGAGTGGGTCTATGACGGCTCGAAAGTCTGGATCGTTCAGTTCCATGTAGGCGCCACGACCAGCACGCAGCGCATGCTCGTTCCCGGCGAACGCAGCCACTGGGTCGCCTTTCACGTCAGCGAGGGGCTGGAAGCCCTTCGCAATCAGTTGGCCCATCTCGATCCGAAGTCGGGACTGGAGCTGCTCGGGGACGTCGGCATGACCAGCCACATTGCGGATCTGGTTCGTAAGGCTGGCGTACCGAGCCGCGTCGTCCCGTTGGACGCACGATAGCTTCGATCGGCTCAGAGCCGATCGAAGAGCGATCCCATGCGAGGGCTGAATAAGCGCTCGTAGTTCTTGAGCAACGTGCCGTCCGTCATCGACGCCACATAGTCGCAGACCGCCCTCGCGCCGATCGCCTCGTAGTCCGCGAGGACGCTAGTCGGTAGGAGATGCTGCGGATCGGAGGCGAGCGCCTCGAACACTGCGACGACCATGCGCTGGCCCTTGAATTCGAGTTGCTGCACGCGCGGGTTGTCGATGACGTCCGCCACGACCAACGCCTGCAACGCGTCGAGCAAATCGTGAGGCTCCGCTGGTAACGCCAATCGACAGCGGACCAGCGGATGTTCGAACTCGCCATCCTCGACGATTTCGACCGCTCGGAGAAAATGATGCACGAGACGACCGATGGCGCGTTTCCGCATTGCAGGGGCGCCAAACAAGGAGCTGGTCAGCGAGTCATAGGGTTCACGTCCGTCTTCTAGAAGTGGCCGTTCGGCGATAGCTGATAGCAGGCCGGCGCATCGATCGGCCGGCAGGAATTCCCGAAAGCGCAATTCGTCGATCAGGCCGAGGGCAATTGCGTCCTCCAGGTCGTGGACGCCATAAGCAATGTCGTCCGCAACATCCATGACGCTGCAGTCGAAGGATTTGTAGAGCGACTTGGCATGCGCTCCGGCGCGGGCAGAGCTTCGAACGAAGCGGTCACGGTCCTCGAGAGAGAATGACTCCAAGACCCAATCGACGACTGGCGCGTCCTCGTCATAATAGGATTTTGCGGGCTTGCTTGTGCTCCGGTCGATGACGCTCACGGTCGACGTCCCGGCGTGTAGCGAAGGAGTTATCGACGGATCTAGCACCGCCGACCTCTTCACCGGGTATTTGAGCAATCCGAGAAGGCTTCGCCGGGTTAGATCAGCGCCGTAATCCGGCACGTAACTTTCCAGACGCGCGACGATGCGAAGCGTCTGGCCGTTACCTTCGAAGCCGCCATGGTCGCGCATGCAATAGTTGAGCGCGAGCTCACCGCCATGGCCAAAAGGAGGATGGCCCAAGTCATGTGCTAAGCCGATCGCAGAAGCGAGTTCGGCTGGCGGCAGGAGCCCAGGCTCGCCATAGCCCCGCTTGTGAAGCTGCTGGATCACACCTGTCGCGACCTGGGCGACCTCAAGCGAATGCGTCAAGCGCGTCCGGTAGAAATCGTCATCGCCGAGTGCAAGTATTTGCGTCTTGCCCTGAAGACGCCGAAAGGCACTAGAATGGACGATGCGCGCATAATCCGTTTCCGAGGGCGTCCGCGCATCGTCGGCGTGTCCCATCCGCGCACTGCGCCTTGCGAACCAAAGCTCGGAACTGAAGTCGGTGTTAGTCATCGTTCATCCCTGCAGGGCGAAATTGACGAACCACACCAAACCCAACGTGAAGGCCAGAGTCGCCATGATCGCAACCCGATGCAACGTGCGATCCCAAAAAAGTTGCCATCGTGGTGAGGCTGAGATGGATACCGACGCCGCCCGAAAAGATTGCGACAGAACGCGCTGAAACGGATTGAAAATGCCGGCTCGACCGTCCGTCAGCCACAGGCTCACGGCTCCGAGCATCAACAGAGCCGCGATTGTCCCGGTGGCGAATGGATTGAGCGCGAACAACCAGATCAATATCTGACCGGATTGGAGAAGGATCTTTCCGTCACCTAGCTCGCCGCCTGGTCGGGGGAGCGATCCGTTTTGAGCACTGACCATCGAGCCGACCACGGACACGGCCGATAAGGACGTGGCAATGAAGGCCACGGTTAGCTGGATCGTCTGAGCCTTTTTCGCCGCGGCTACGTCGATGCTCGCTTTGATCGAGTCCTTCAAATGCTCGAAATCATAGCGATGCACCTCCGGCACCATCTCAAATGCTGCCGGGTCATTCTCCCTGCGAATGTGACCCATCAACGCTTGCTGAAACGCGTCGGCATAGGCGATTACGCCGAGCGAACGGCGGAAACTGACCAGGCTTCCATCGCGATTGAGACGTTCGATCTCGCGAGAGAGGCTCCAGAGCGTTTCGCGGCGCCAAGCGATCTCGCCCGAATGCTCTTCCTCATCCTTGATATCCGTCCGGACGAGTGGCGTGATTTGATCCGACGATGGCTCGTGATGCGTATGATCGTGAACGATGTCTTTGAGAAAGAAATAGGCCTGTTCGGCAATCAACCCTGTTGCTTCCATGCCGAGCGTAGCCGATGCGCCTTCCGCATACCATAGGCGAACCTCGCCGGTCCGCATCAGCGCGAACCGTATCTCCACGCGACCATTCGTCGAGCCCGCGAGCCCGAGGATTTCCGAGCGGAGCGTATCAAGTTGATCGTTGGTCGGATCGAAGGGAGCGGTTGCTAACCTGAGTTCGATCGAGGCAAGTACGCCGAGCTGCTGCTTTTCGGCGTCATGATTGGGTGTGTCGTCTGCTCGCACTTGTCCGTAAGGCATTACGTGTACGCTACCCACGAGCATGCCCTGCCGGTCCGGCTCGGGCTCGACGCTTCCATCTAGCTTCTTGGTCGGCACGCCCGTCTTGCAAGTTTCGGCGTCGAGCAGCCAATAGTGCACGAGATCGCGCCGGAAGTGGGCAACAATCGGCGTGAACCATGGATAGTCGTTCGACACCCGCCGCTCTAGCGCGAGCACCAATCGCTTGGGTGCGGCACTGCTAGCGTCCTTGGCTTCACCTTTCGGAACCTGCTTGTACGCACGTGTGTATGCTTCGGCGCGCCGGGACGCGCCGATCATACTGAAAGACAAATGGCTGCGCACGTTGGGTAGCCATCCAGCGTAACTGGGGGAAGCGCCCTGCCAGGGCATCTTCGATTCCTCCGCCATGCTGGGGCCTTAGATCAAACAGATCAGAAGACGTCTTTGGCGACCGTCCTCGTTTCCGTGACCTTCACGCCAGTTGGCGTGCCCCTCAGACTGATGCCCGCCCGGGTCGCAATAAGCGAGCCGCTGTCCTGCTTGCGCATCGAGGCGCCGAAAAACTGCTTCAAACCGAAACGTGCGCGCGCGAACTCGCGAGCTTCGCCCGGTCCACCGCGTCCCACACGCGCCAATGCAGAGACCAGCGACATGAAGAGGTAGATGAGGAGCGGGATCGCGACCAGCGCGAAAGCTACTGCGGGGTACAAAAGTATCTCCATCTGTTCTTCCTTCGTACTCGCAAAAAAGTCGCTTGGCAAGAACCGGCTCACTAGAGGTGCGAGGTGTCTCAAACGAAGACGGCAGAAATTTGTTCAGAAATGTGGGAGCCGCGAAACCCCGCCGACGATCGAGACGTCTCCAGCGGCCGTATAGTTCACAAGCCTCACTTACAGTCAGTTCAGAGCGCATACTGCTCCCATTTACCATTGTGGATGCGTTCTACTTGAAGCACCAAGCCGTTAACGTTCGGTACGCCGCCCTCTACGACGAGCTCCACGATTTTGGGTTTGGTCTTGGTACCGATCTTGCCGTCGTCGGTCGGATAGGCCGAAATCGGCTGGAAGGTCGATTTACCGCGGGGCTGCGGCACGTAAAGTGTTTGCCCGCTGTTTATGCCCGATAGCAGGATCTCGTCCCTGTGGCGGTCGAGCAGCGCCTTGGTGTCGATCATCAGCACCGTCTGCGGATCCTTCGAATAGGCCTTGGCACCGAGCAGTCGCTCTAGGCGCTCGCGCTCGACCCAGAAGAAGGTCTTGCGGTTAAGGATCTCGTACCAGTCTCGCGGCGTCAGCCCATCCTGGAGACACTTCAAAAGGGATGCCTCGAACATCGGCTTGTTGTCCCGGACGGTCGCGTCCGGAAGGCTAGGCGCCTTCAAGGTAACACACTGCGGTCGGCGCGCCGATTCGATCGCGACGCGCGCTTCTCCCTTCACCCCGTAGAGATCCAGTAGGCGCGAAACGCTCAAAAGGCCGCTCTTCTTGATCGACGGCCAGCTCCCGTCGGTGGCCATATGCCACACGTGCGGGTGGCGCGCGATCAGCTCTTCTTCGGTCAATTCTCTCTCCGATCGATCATACCGCCTCGACGCGGGTCTGTGGAGATAAGCGACACCGGCACGCCGGTCACCTCTTCGATTTGAGCGACCAGATCACGCGTATGCTCGGTCAGATCCTCGAAGCGCGGAACGTCCACATTGTCGATCGACAGATAATCGGCGAAGGTCAGCGCGAACTCGGTCGCGCCATTGATCGCAGCGGAATGGCGGATCTGGCCGAGATCGAACTCGCCTATGCGCCGCGGTTTGCCCGAGACCGTACCAACTTCGGTTTTCTGGATGCCTTCAAGGGCAAGGCCCGAACGCTCGGCGATCGTCGCGGCATCGATCTCGATACCCATATAGCCCGATTGCCCACCGACGCGGATCGGATAGGTTCGTGCAACGACGATCACCTTGCGTACGCGATTAGGCGGGATGCCGGCGTCGGACATGCATCCGCTAGCTGTCGTCTCGCGCGAGGTGACGTGTGGCCACATGCCGTGATGCAGGCTCAAGTCCGTACCCTGCGTTCCTTCGAGCATGACCCGCTTGCCGACGGCATAAGCATTCTCCAATTCGATCAGCACCGGCCGGACGAAAGGCTCTAGCTCATCGACATCGCGCGCCAACCGCACCGGCGCGCCGAACTTGCCGTCGCCGCGGCCGAGTATCTTACGGGCAGTTGCCACGCCGACACCCTTTTTCGTCGAACCGATCACTTCGAGAGCGCCGAGCTCCCACTCGATATCTGATTTCTCGATGATGATTGCCTGAGGATCGATCGAGAGGCGCTCGGGCGTAATCGAAAGCTGGCTGATTTCGCGGGTCAAAACCTCCAGCGAGAGGGTGGCGCCGGCACCGATCAGCAGACTTGCTTTCGGATTATGCAGCGCGCCGGAAGGCAGATGGACGAAATCATAGTCCGGGTCCTTCACCCGGTGCCCGGCATTGGGTCCGCCGACTCGGAGGAGAACGTCATATTCCGGCGCCAGATAAGCGCAGACGTTACCTTTGCCCTCGCTGCCATATTGGCCACCGACGATGACGTCGACGAGCGGTTTGGTCGTGCGGTGCATCATACCCAAGCCGGCCAACGCGACCGCAGCAAGCGCGCACTTGTCCAGTCGCGTCGCATCGAACGTGACATCGGCATTCGCCGCCATCTGATCGATGTCCGCTTCGGTGCGGTTCGATCGCACCTCATCGTAGCTGGTGGGTTCGATCACGTCATGATCGCGACGGCGATGGCGCAGCGCGCGCTCTGCCGGAGCGGCGATCAAATGCACGTGACGCACACGATCACCGAAAATCCCGCGAAGATGTTCGACCTGCTCGAGTCTGCGAACGGCGTCCACGACGATGACTTCGTCTTCTGCGGCATCCCCCGCTGCAGCGGCCGTCCCGTCAGCGACCCACTGGAAGTTGGTTTCAACATCGAGTCTATCGCCAGCTTCCTGCAGCGCTTCGCGCTCGCTCCCGCAGCCGGTTCGGGCTAGGATCATAGTGCGCGTGGATAGGCGCACGCCCGGAAACTGCTCCAAAATCGCTTTGGCAACTGTCGATTTGCCGCTGGCAACCGCGCCCGAAAGCGCGACGACGATTTGCATTTAGCTTCCCCCCTCAGGTGCAGCCCCCGCCGCTCTTAGCCTTTAGAGTCACTTAATCGCAAGTCGCCAACCGCATCTCCGAATTTATTCCCAGAAAAACATCCAAAATGGATTAGATCACATTAGTCGATTCATTCCAGGCGTCCGAGAGATTGTGCCGATTTGGCCGTTTGTATTTAAGCGCCCTTGCCGGACAATTGTCGCGTAATATGACCAACTGGCTACCTCCGGTATAATTTCTAGGGTGTGGTGACGATTTAAGGATTTGGGATTCCCAAATGGAGTGACATCGGATTCAAGGCTGATTTTGGGGATCAGCGATGGATTGCGACGCACTACGAGATGACCAATGGGAACGGATCAAGGG